>UMCR01013418.1_pt1 | contig 24621 bp, 20 predicted proteins | sample 1964301 | NCBI WGS metagenome assembly UMCR01 (sample SAMEA4835975, study PRJEB28245) | human gut metagenome | biome: gut microbiome; material: fecal sample | place: Denmark | collected 2008
CCGGGCAAATTAGTAAACGCACCCGGAGCAGGGTTAAAGGCACGTATTTTATTATGAATCTCCGCCGCAGGCAGGTTCCAGTCAATGGCTTCCATATCGCGCGTAAGCAAATGTGCGTAAGTTGCTTCAGCATCATTTTGCTTAACGGGCGTAATTTCGCCGCGTTTTATTTTTTCAACGGTTTCAAGCAGCAGTTTGCCGCCAATTTCCTTTAAACTGTCATGCAGTTCGCCCATGGTCATTTCCGGCGTAATTTCAACTTCCGCTTTTGCAAGCATATCGCCGGTATCCATACCGATATCCATCTGCATAATTGTTACGCCGCTTTTGGTTTCGCCGTTTAAAATTACATAATGAATAGGCGCAGCGCCGCGGTATTTAGGCAAAAGCGAAGCATGTACGTTTATGCAGCCGTACTTCGGCATTTCCAGAATTTCTTTCGGCAAAAACTGGCCAAAGGCAGCTACTACAATTAAATCAGGCGCAAGGCCGCGTAAAAGTTCAATAACTTCCGGCGTTTTCACGCGCTGTGGCTGGTATACTTCATAGCCTTTTTCAAGCGCATATTCTTTTACCGGCGTCATAAGCATCTTCTGCCCGCGTCCTTTGGGCCTGTCAGGCTGTGTAAATACACCAACTATTTCATCTGTGCCCTGCTCTGCCAGTGCCTTTAAACTGGCAACGGCAAAATCAGGGGTTCCCATAAATACTATACGCATCATTACTGCTCCCCGTCAAAATCCTTCGGCATCAGCACTTTGGCCTTGTCAATAAACAGCACTCCGTCCAAATGGTCAAGTTCGTGCTGAATGCAAACTGCCAGAAGCCCGTCTGCCTTAATAAGCATTTTGCGCCCTTTGCGGTCATAATATTCGCAATGCACAATTTCCGCGCGTTCCACTTCACCTTCGTAATCAGGCACGGAAAGACAGCCTTCCGGCCCAACGGCAGAACCTTCACGGTAAGTAATAACAGGGTTGATAAGCTCAATCAGCCCTTCACCGACGTCAATAACAACAATGCGTTTTAAAACGCCAATCTGCGGCGCCGCAAGCCCGACACCGTTAGCGGCATACATGGTTTCTGCCATATCGTCCAAAAGACGCAGAGTTTTTTTATCCATGCGTTCAACTTCCTGTGCTTTCTGGCGCAGCACAGGGTCTCCGGCAACAAGTATTTTTAATTTACTCACAGTATCCTCCTAAAATTCGCTCTCATAATAATTATTATATCACAAAAAATGTTATACGGGCAATTTTACAGCACATTAAACGGGTCAACGTCAAAATAAACATTTTTCATGTCACGGTATGGCGACTGCCATAATGCTGTTTTAAATATATTTATCTGTGTGCTTTTTACCAGCACGTTAACTCGGTATAAATCGCGCACCTTGCCAATAATACCGGCAAACGGGCCGAATACTTCCGCATCCGTATTTTTTGCCTGCCGCTCCAGAAAATCGGCTATTTCCTTAGCCGTCCCGTTAGCGCGTTCTTCGTTTTTATCCCATACAGTTATTTTCAAAAACGCCGCATAAGGCGGATAGTTAAGTTCCTTACGCCGCAGCAGTTCTTCTTCCGCAAAGGTATCGTAATCCTGCGCCGCCGCAAGATGGACGGTCCGGTTATCCGCATCGTACACCTGCAAAATTACATGCCCCGGTTTATCGCCGCGCCCTGCGCGCCCTGCTGCCTGCGTAAGCAGCGAAAACGCTCTTTCGTAAGCACGGAAATCAGGCATGTTCAGCATGGAATCTGCCGAAAGCACGCCGACAAGTGTAACGTTTGGTATGTCGTGCCCTTTGGCAACCATCTGCGTACCAATCAGCACATTATACCTGCCGCTTGAAAAAGCGTTTAAAATTTCTTCATGTGCAAATTTGCGCAGCGTGGAATCCTGGTCCATACGCAAAACTTTTACTTCCGGAAGCGCCGCAATCTGCGCTTCTGCTTTTTGCGTGCCGGTGCCGAAAAACTTTATGCGCCTGCTGTGGCATTTAGGGCATTCTTCCGGCACAGGCATGGTGTTGCCGCAGTAATGGCAGCGCATGGCTTTTCCTTCTTCATGGTAAACCAAAGCCACGGCGCAGTGCGGGCACATAATGGTTTCACCGCAGTCACGGCACATCACGAAGGTTGAATACCCGCGGCGGTTTAAAAGCACAATTGCCTGATCTCCTGCCGCAGCAGTACGCACAAGCTCCTGCTGCAAAGTGCGTGACAGCACCGAAAAATTTCTTTCCTGCAATTCTTTGCGCATATCAAGAATTTGTACTTTTGGCAGCGGCTGGCCGTTTGGGCGGCCAGTTAAACGCAGATGCTTAAACCGCTTCATTATGGCGTCATAATAACTCTCTATTGACGGTGTTGCGCTGCCTAAAACTAACGGTATATTAAAATATTTTGCCCTGTGCAGTGCTACCTCACGGGCATGATAGCATGGCCTTTCTTCCTGTTTGTAGCTCTGGTCGTGTTCTTCGTCAATAATAACAAGGCCTAAATTTGTAAAAGGCGCAAAAACAGCCGAACGCACGCCAATTAAAATTTGCGCTTCGTTATTGCGTATTTTATAAAAAACATCTGCCCTTTCGCTTGCCGATAGTTTGCTGTGCACAACGGCAATGCAGCCCTTAAACCAGCTTTGAAAACGCTTTACTATCTGCGCCGTAAGGGCAATTTCCGGCACAAGTACCAGTACCTGGCGTCCTTTTGCAAGCGCTTTTGCCGTTAAATTAAGGTAAACTTCCGTTTTGCCGCTGCCTGTTACACCCTGCAATAAAAAAGTTTCCTGCCGTTTTTCTGTAATTGCTTTGCTTACGGCTTCAACAGCCCGTGCCTGTTCTTCTGTTAAATCAAAACTTTGTTTTAAAGTGTTATTACCGGCATAGCTGTTGCGTAAAACACGCTGTTCACTGCGGCTGCACCACGCCTTTTGCAGCAGGGTACGCAGAACAGCAGCACTTACACCTGCTGCTTCCAACTCCTTTGCGCTCAGTTCACGCTCTGCCTGCGCCAAAATTTGCAGCGCCGCCATCTGCGCCTTAGCGCGGTTACTGCCTTCTGCCAGCGCCAGCCTGCCGCTTTCCGTTATGGCATAACAATACTGCATTTTTTCTTTCAGGCGGTTTTCCAGTTCATAATATAAAAGCCTGCCGTTTTCATCATAAACAGCATGGCGCTTTATACTGCTTTTACCGGGAATAAAAAGGCGCATTGCTTCTGCCAGCGGGCACATATAATATTCTGCAAGCCAGCGGGCTGCTTCCATCATTTCATCATCAAACCACGGCTCAGTGCCTATAACTGCCTGAACCTCTTTATATTTTTCAGGCTCCGGCAAATCGCTGCCTGCTTCGCCAACAACAAAGCCTTCCGTTGTCTGCCGCGCAAAAGGCACAATTACACGCCATCCTGCGCCTATATAGCCAAACTGCGGCGGCAAAGCGTATGTAAACTGTTTAAACAAATTTTTAACAGGTAAATTTATTGCTACGTTAACGTATCTCATACAAAACTCCAACTAAAACTTTACCTATTTATTTTACCATATCCTGACAAATACTTTAATAAAAAAACTGCACCTCCTAAAGTCTAACTTTTGGGGTGCAGTTCAACGCAGTTTAAAATTTTAAATTTTACAGTCCGGCCTGTTTTCTTAAAGTTTCTGCCTTATCGGTATGTTCCCACGGCAGGTCTACATCGGTACGGCCAAAATGCCCGTAAGCAGCAGTCTGCTTGTAAATCGGGCGCAGCAAATCCAGCGTTTTAATAATGCCGGACGGGCTGAGAGAGAAGTTCTTTTTAATAAGTTCGGCAATCTTGTCGTCGTCAATTTTGCCGGTGCCGAAAGTATCTACCAAAACGGAAACAGGCTGTGCAACGCCAATGGCATAAGCAAGCTGAATTTCGCATTTATCGGCAAGACCTGCGGCAACAACGTTTTTAGCTACATAACGTGCTGCATAAGCTGCACTGCGGTCTACTTTCGTGGGGTCTTTGCCGGAGAAAGCACCGCCGCCGTGACGGGCCATGCCGCCGTAAGTATCAACTATAATTTTACGTCCGGTAAGGCCGCTGTCGCCCTGCGGGCCGCCAATAACGAAACGTCCGGTCGGGTTGATGTAATATTTGGTTTCGTCATCAAGCATTTCTGCCGGTACAACCGGTTTTACAACAAATTCCATAATATCGCGGCGGATTTGTTCCAGAGCAATTTCCGGAGCATGCTGCGTGGAAATAACAATCGTATCAATGCGTACAGGTTTGCCGTCGTCATATTCAACGGTTACCTGGGTTTTTCCGTCCGGGCGCAGGTAAGGCAGAACGCCGGTTTTGCGCACTTCTGCAAGGCGGCGGGAAAGTTTATGTGCCAAAGAAACAGGCAGCGGCATATATTCAGGTGTTTCGTTGGTTGCGTAACCGAACATCATGCCCTGGTCGCCGGCGCCTACTTCGTTTTCATCGGCTTTGCCTTCTTTGGCTTCCAGAGATTTATCAACACCAAGCGCAATATCCGGCGACTGTTCGTCAATGGAAATCAAAACGCCGCAGGTATTGCCGTCAAAGCCATATTTGGCACGGTCATAACCGATATTGATAACGGTTTCGCGTGCGATTTTAGGAATATCAACATAGCAGCTCGTAGAAATTTCACCGACAACATGAATCTGCCCGGTGGCAACTACAGTTTCGCAGGCAACACGGCCATGCGGGTCTTCTGCCAGAATAGCATCAAGCACAGCATCAGAAATCTGATCGGCAATTTTATCAGGATGCCCTTCCGTAACAGATTCGGAAGTAAATAATTTTCTCATTCTGTTCCTCCTTATGTAAATAAAAAAGCGCCCTCTGTGAGAGCGCCGCTGATTGTACCGACATTCTCATCTCTCGATTAACTCGCAGGACTTAGCACCGTTTGCATTAATGCAATGGTTGCTGCGGTTTCATTGGGCCAATCCCTCCACCAGCTCTTGATGAGTAATATTAAGTTACTATGATATTATATCCAATTTATGTAAAAAAGGCAACAATTATTTCCTTAAGCGCAGAACGGTGTTCAAAAGTTCTTCCGCAACATCGTACTTGCTCATCTGCGGCAGTTCTTTAATGCTGCCGTCCGGGAAAATCAGTTTTACAATATTGGTTTCGCTGCCAAAGCCTGCCCCCTGCATTGTCACATCGTTAGCAACAATCATATCAAGGTTTTTCTTGGTAACTTTTTCTTTGGCATTATCAATAAGGTTCTGGGTTTCTGCTGCAAAACCAACAAGGAACTGGCCTTTTTTGCGTTCACCCAGCGTTTTTAAAATATCCGGGTTCTTATCCATTACAACCGTTAAAGCATCATCGGTTTTCTTTTTAATTTTCTGAGCTGCCACATCATGCGGGCGGTAATCGGCAACGGCCGCCGCCTTGATAACAATGTCACAGCCGTCGTAAACGGCAAGGCACACATCCATCATCTGCTGCGTTGTTTCTACATTTACAACTTTAATATTCGGCGGCGGTGTAAGCGCGCTGGGGCCTGTAACAAGGGTTACTTCTGCTCCGCGTTCTGCCGCTGCCTGTGCAATGGAATAACCCATTTTGCCGCTGCTACGGTTGCCCACATAACGCACAGGGTCAATGGGTTCACGCGTACCGGCAGCAGTTACCAAAACTTTAAGGCCGCGCATATCGCCTTCAGTTTTTGCAAAAAAGTCTTTCACAAAATTAACTATATCCGCAGGTTCAGGCAAACGCCCTGCGCCAACGGCACCGCAGGCAAGCACGCCGCTTGCCGGAGGCATCACCACAATGCCGCGGCTTTTAATTTTGGCAATATTTTCCTGCGTGGCAGGGTTTTCATACATATGCGTATTCATGGCAGGGCACACAATAACCGGTGAATGTGCCGCAAGCAGCGTTGTCGAAAGTAAATCATCGGCAATACCGTACGCCATTTTGGCAATGATGTTGGCCGTTGCCGGCACAACCATAAACAGGTCGGCCCAATCGGCAAGGGCAATATGTTCAACGTTAAATTCCTGATTGGCATTCCACATGGAAACAGCAACTTTATTGCCGCTGATTTCCTTAAAAGTCAGCGGAGTTACAAACTGCTGGGCATGTTCTGTCATAACGACACGCACTTCTGCACCCTGTTTGCGCAGTTTGCTCACCAGGTCAACGGCTTTATAAACGGCAATGCCGCCTGTTACACCTAAAACAATTTTCTTACCCTTCAACAAGGCCGGCGCCTCCCTTATTTACCCTGATTGCGCTCATAAGTAATGGTATCGTTTGCAATTTCCTTCAAGGCAATGCTTACTTCCTTTTCCGGAAGGTTCTGCCCGGGCACAGTCAGTTCGCGTGCACGTTTGGCAGCCAGCATGGCCAGAGTATATTTGCTGTCAACTTTTTCTGTTAAATAATCGATGGAAGGATCTACCATAGACATTAAAATCACTCCTCTTTTCTGCAATGGCAAATTTCGTCAATAATAAAATATGTACGGGCGGCGCGGTAACGTTCTGCTTCCATAACGGTCAGAACCTTCTGCGTGGCCCTTTCGGCAATGTCATTAACTATAATATAGTCATATTCGCTGGCGTAAGCAAGCTCGCCCGTGGCGGATGCAAGGCGTTTTTTGATAACTTCTTCGCTGTCTGTGCCGCGTTTGTAAATACGCGAAGAAAGCTCATCCAGAGAAGGGGGAACAATAAACACAAACACACCGTCCGGGAAACGCTTTTTAATCTGCAAAGCGCCCTGAATATCAATTTCCAAAATTACATCTTTGCCCTGATTAAGCAAATCCATAACATAATCGCGCGGCGTGCCGTAATAGTTGCCGTATACTTCGGCGTATTCCAGAAGGCCGCCCTCGGCAATCATGGCTTTAACTTCTTCAACAGTTTTAAAAAAATAACTTACGCCGTCAACTTCGCCCTCGCGCGGAGCGCGGGTGGTTACAGATACCGAATAGCCAATATCCGGCAGCTTTTCACGCAGCATCTGGCAGATTGTACCTTTACCGGCGCCGGACGGACCCGACAAAACCAGCAGCAATCCTTTTGGTTTCAAAATAAGCCCTCCCCTGCTCAGCCGTTATTCTTCATCTTCGTCATCGCTCTGTACAAGCCTGTTGGCAACGGTTTCCGGCTGTACGGCCGACAAAATAATATGGCCGCTGTCAGTAACAATTACTGCACGTGTTCTGCGCCCGTAAGTTGCGTCAATAAGCGTGCCGTTATCGCGCGCTTCCTGAATAATTCTCTTTATCGGCGCAGATTCCGGGCTGATAATAGAAATAATCCTGTTGGCAGCAACTATATTGCCAAAGCCTATGTTAATAAGCTTAATATCCATAAAGCAGTCTCCTTTTATTCGATATTCTGTATCTGTTCCCTGATTTTTTCAATTTCTGCCTTAATGTCTACCACCAGCTGGGCAATGGTGTAATCATTAGCCTTGGAAGCAATGGTATTGGCTTCACGGTTAAATTCCTGCACCAGAAAATCAAGCTTTCTGCCAACCGGCTGATTAAGGTTAATAATCTCACGGAATTGTTTGATATGGCTTTTCAGCCTTACAATTTCTTCCGTAATGCTTGTACGGTCGGCAAAAATGGCAACTTCCTGCAATAAGCGTTCCGGCTCTACCGTCTGATTATATTTTTCAAGCAGGTCGTTAATGCGTTCGCTCAAACGTTCCTGGTATTCTTCCACAACCTGCGGAGAACGTGCTTCTATCTGCAAAAGTTTTTCTTCAATCAGCGCGGCGCGCTTGATAAAATCGCCGTAGATATTGCCGCCTTCCGTTTCGCGCATGGCAACAAGGTTGTCAACAGCCTGCTGCAAAGCCTGTTCAAGCTGCGGCCAGATAGTTTCCACATCAAAAAAACCCTCTTTAACGCTGATAACGTCCGGGCAGCGCGCAAGGTACAATACTTCTGCCTGCTCGGCCAGCTTGCAGCCGCCGATACCGGCAGCTTCGGCAACTTCCTGCAAAGCGTTATGGTACGCCGCCGCCAAAGGCCTGTCTACTTTAACGGTGCAGAGCCCGTCATTTACATAATCTGCTGTGATAAATACATCTATGCGCCCACGGTTAATACTGCGCAAAATAGTTTTGCGTATCCTGTCCTCCAGGGGATTTAAAAAGCGCGGCAAACGGATAGCCACTTCATTGTAACGGTGATTTACCGTTTTCATTTCTACCGTTGCCGAAAACTTTTCATCCTCATATTCGCCGCGGCCAAAACCAGTCATACTTTTAAGCAAAATAAAACCTCCCGCCGCATTTCTAAATTAGTAAAATTGTTGTATACTTATTCTTGAAATAATATTATACCCTATTATGACTTCATAAGCAAACGAAAAACGCAAATTTTTAAAGAAAAAAGGAGAATTTCCATGAATTTGGAAGGTATTACAATAAATATTCTCACAAGCCAGCTAAAGGAAAAGCTGCTCGGCGGCAAAATATACAAAGTTTTTATGCCTAACAAAAGCAGCCTTCTGCTGCTTGTTAAAACCGAAAATACCGTTATATCTTTAGCTGCCGATTTTTCCGGTGCCTCACCCTATTTATATATGCCGGATAAAACGCCGGAACGCCCTGAAACCCCGCCTGCTTTCTGCATGCTTCTGCGCAAGCATCTGGAAGAAGGACGCATTACCAAAATAACGCAAAGCGGCCTGGACCGTGTTGTTACAATGGAAATAAGCAGCATAGGCAGCGCAAGGCAAATTATCAGCAAACAGCTTATTTTTGAACTAACCGGAAAAAACGCCAATATTATTTTTGTAAGCGAAGGCGTAATTTTAGACAGCCTGAAACACATCGGCAAAGCGTTAAGCAGTTACCGCCAGATTCTGCCGGGGCTTGCCTACATTGCCCCACCGCCACAGAACGGGCTGGATATTTTAACATCCGCCCCGGTGGATATTGCCGCAGCGGCACAAAACCTGCCCCTGCCGCCGCAAAAAGCACTTATTGCAGCTACAACCGGCATTGGGCAGTATACGGCAGGGCAGCTTTTAAAATTTGCCGGCATAACTGCCGAAGGCGGTATTACAAACGAAAATGCTGCCGCGATGGCAGATGCCATTGGCACCTTGCAACAAAATATTATCGCTGCCAAAGCCGGTACTGCGCCTGTATACGCAATTATTACCCGCACCAATACCGTTAAAACAATTCTTCCGTTTAAACCTTTGCAGCTTACAGGCGGCGAAACCGTAAAAGAGTTTGCCTCGCTTAACAGCGCCGTTGCTTTTGCGCAAAGCCTTACGCCCGTTCTTTTGCCGGAACAGGAGGTTTTAAACAAAACAGTAAATGCGGAAACCGAAAAGCTGCAGAAGAAAATACTGCTTTTAAAAGAGGAACTTGCCGCGGCGGAAGATGCTGAACAGCAGCGCATTATTGCCGATACCTTAATGGCAAATTTGTACCGCATTGCCAAAGGCAGCAGTGAATGTACGCTGGAAAATATTTATGACGGCACGCCGCTGACAATAAAACTTGCGCCCGATTTAACTGCCAACGAAAACGCACAAAAATATTATAAGCGCTATAATAAATTAAAACGTGCGCAGGCAGAAATTAAAGAGCAGCTGAGACTTACGGAAGAAGCCGTTGAATACCTTGGCAGCATCGACATTGCCCTTAAACTTGTACAGACAAGGGCCGAAGTTGCTGAAATTAAGGCAGAACTTGCTGCCGCAGGTTTTATAACCGTAAAAAATACCAAAAATAAAATGCCGCAGGCAAAATCAACACCAACAATTATTAAACTTTCGGAAGATACGGCTTTATATATCGGCAAAAACAACAAACAAAACGATTACGTTACTTTTTCAATCGGCAGCGGCAATGATTTATGGTTCCATACCAAAAACATTCCCGGCTCGCACGTTATTTTAAAAACAACTCTGCCGCAGGCAGATGAAAAAGATATTCAAACTGCAGCAACGCTGGCAGGATACTTCAGCAAAGCCCGCAGCGGCAGTAAAATACCCGTAGACTGTACCCTGAGAAAATTTGTAAAAAAACCGAGCGGTGCCAAACCCGGCTTTGTTATTTACACTAACCAGACAACGTATTATGTAACGCCAGAAGAAGAAACAATAAACAAATTAATAAATTAAACAAAAAACTGCACCAAAAGCTATGATATACTCAATAACTTTAACGGTGCAGTTTTTTACTGCAATAAATATTTATTTAACAAGTCAATATCAAAAGCATATTCTTGAGCTGTCTGTTTTGTTATCGCTCCTGTTTTTGCCAAATATGCCAGTGCGTAATCCATGCACTGCATTCCCTGCTGCCTGCCGCTTTGCATATAACTTGCAAGCTGATGTGCCTTTCCATCACGCAAAAGGCTGCGCACGGCCTGCGTAAAGGTTAAAACTTCAAAAGCTGCCGTTCTTCCGCCGTGGCAGCTAGGAACAAGCTGCTGCGCTATAACGGCCTGTAAATTTTCTGCAAGCTGCGCACGCATTTGCTGCTGTTTTTCCGGCGCAAAAAAATCCAGCATACGCGATACTGCCAAAACAGCACTGCGCGTATGCAGCGTTGCAAGCACCAAATGCCCTGTTTCGGCAGCGGAAACTGCACCGGCAGCAGTTTGTGCATCACGCAGCTCACCAATCATAATAACGTCAGGGTCCTGGCGCAGTGCCGCACGCAGGCCAAGTGCAAAACTGGCGGTATCACTGCCAACCTGCCGCTGGCTGATAATGCTTTTATCTTCCGTAAACCTGTATTCAGGCGGGTCTTCCAAAGTAACAATATGCGCACTTTTATTACGGTTAATAAAATCAACCATAGCCGCCAGGGTTGTGCTTTTGCCGCTTCCGGCCGGGCCGGTTACCAGAATAAGCCCGCTGCGCTGCATGGCAAGCTTCTCTAAAACTGCCGGAGCATTCAAGTCTGATAACGATGGGACTGCACTTTTTATTATTCTTACAGCAAGTGCCGGAAAGCCATTCTGCAAATATCCGTGCACCCTAAAGCTTCCTGCGCCAGCAATACAGCAGCAAAAATCCGCTTCTGTTTCGTTAACAGCACAAGCCCCGTATTGCTCAATAAAAGATGTAATTGCATTTTCACTTACAGCAGGTAAATTCTGCCGGTTTAAAACACCGTTAATTCTGAATACCGGCACTCCGCCTGCTTTTATATGCACGTCCGAAGCGTTTTGGCGCACGGCTTCCTTTAAAATATGTTCCAGCATTTTTACTCCTTAATGCACGGCCTGCAAAACTTCCGCTAAAGAAGTGTGCCCTTTTAATACTTTTTGCACTCCGTCGCTGCGCATACTTACTGCACCGAATTTTTCTGCTTCCGCAAAAAGCGTTTCTTCCTGCGCCTTGCCCAAAATAAATTTTTTCAGTTCCGGCACAACAGGCATTACTTCCTGCAAAGCCATACGCCCTAAATAACCCGTTCCGCGGCATTTTTCACAGCCGCTGCCCTTATAAAGCATTAAACCGTCGCCGCTGTTAATGTTTAAACAAGCCTTTTCTTCCGCGTTTGCGGCATAAGCCGTTTTGCAGTGCGGGCAAATGCGCCGCACTAACCTTTGCGCAACAACTCCGCGCAGGGCAGATGCAACCAAAAACGGCTCTATACCCATATCGACAAGCCGTACCGCCGCTCCCGCGGCATTATTGGTATGCAGCGTGCTGAACACCAAATGCCCGGTAAGCGCCGCACGTATAGCAGTTTCTGCCGTATCAAGGCTGCGTATTTCACCAAGCATAATAATATCCGGGTCCTGCCGCAAAATGCTGCGCAGCCCGCTTGCAAAAGTCAGCCCGGCCTTTTCGTTTACTGCAACCTGGCTTATGCCGTTAATACGGTATTCCACAGGGTCTTCTATGGTTACAATATTGCGTTCGCTGCTGTTAAGCTCTGCCAGCGTGGCATAAAGCGTTGTGGTTTTGCCGCTGCCGGTCGGCCCCGTTAGCAGCACTATACCGCTGCCGTAATTATAAAGCCTGCGGTAAAGCGCTAAATTTTCCGGCGTAAAATTTAGTTCATCCAAATTCAGGGCAAACTTTTCCCTGTCTAAAATACGTATAACTATTTTTTCTCCTAAAATAGTCGGCAGCGACGATATGCGTAAATCAATATTGCGTCCGTCAAGCTCCAGCTTAATGCTGCCATCCTGCGGCAGGCGTTTTTCGGCAATATCCATGCCTGCAAGCACCTTTATGCGCGAAACAACAGCCTGTATAAGCGTTTTATTCATTTCGGCTTCTTTGTAAAGAACGCCGTCGATACGCATACGCACACACGCATTGTTTTCTCCCGGCTCTATATGTATATCGCTTGCGCCGGATGCAGCGGCTTTGGCAATAAGGCCGTCAGCCGCCTTTACGGCATCAGCGTTTTCATCTTTTTTAAATAATGTCCGTTCGGTTTGTATTATCAACTTTTTCTCTCCATTACAAAAATTTGCAGCTTTATTATTATAACCAGCAAAAATAATATCTTCAAGTAAATTTTTATGGTATAATATTGAACCGAAATTGCGGATACCGGAGGTTTATTGGAGGAACAGCTTCTGGAACACATTAAATTACAACGCCCGCCGCTTGTTTTATGCTTAACGGCAGGCACAATGCTGATTTTAAGCGCTTTGCAGTTTACGCTTGCAGGCACTGCGCAAAAACATGCGCCGGTAAACAGCCATGCAGTTTTTACCCCCATACAACTGCCATCGGCTGCCAAAAGCATCAAACCGCAGCGCAACCCATTTCTGGCTCCGGCCGCGCCGGATATTAAACGCCAAACCGCTGCATTAACCCCCGTTTTAAAAGGAACAGTGCAAAACGGCAGCACAACCATGGCAATTATGGAATTTGCAGGGCAAAGCAATTACTATCAGCCGGGCAGCAAAATTAACGGCTTTACCGTACGCAGTATCACCCCAAACAGCGTCCTGCTCGCAAAAGGCTCCCAAACGCTTATGTTAAAAGCTGGAGGAACAGCCCATGACTAAAATTTTTACTGCTCTTTTAACTGTTTTGTTAGCTGCGGTTTCGTCTTTGGCTTATGCAAACGGTATTACGCTTAACGTGCGCGACGGCCAGGTACGCGATGTACTCGCTTCTGTTGCAGCACTTTCCGGCAAAAGCATTGTTGCCGATAGTTCCGTACAGGGCACGGTTACGCTCAACCTTAAAGACGTGCCTTTTGACACCGCACTGCGTATAATTACCGCCGCCAAAGGTTTAAGTTACCGCCTTACCGGTAATGTTATACTGGTTGGCTCTGCCGCAGGCATGGAAAAATTTAACGATACGGCCAGTATTATTAAACTGAACTACGCCAAAGCCGAAGAACTTAAAACAGCACTGGCACCGCTTATTGGCACCAACAGCAAAATAAGCACCGATACTGTTACCAACAGCATTATTTTTACCGGCACCCCCACCGACGAAATGCGCCTGCGCAGCGCAGTGGCCGCGCTTGATACTGCCACGCAGCAGGTAACGCTTGAAGCCAAAATAATTGCGGTAAACCGCGAAGACAGCGAAAACCTCGGCATCAGCTGGAACTGGGATAAAATACCGCAAAACAGCAATTACTACGGCAATGACGATGATAACGATGATTCTGATAACGAAAATTTTGGCGGTGTAGTACATTTTGGCGCTAATTATGAATTCCGTTTTAACGTTGCTTTAAACGCCCTTTTTGCCAAAGGCAAAGCCAAAATTCTGGCAACACCGCGCATAATAACCATACCCGGACGTGAAGCAAGTATATTTATAGGCGATCACATTCCTGTTACAACGGAAAAAATTGAAAACTCCGTTACAACTAACACTACCGATTACGTTGACGCCGGTATTAAACTGCAATACACGCCGATAGTAAGCAGCGACGGTATGATAACCTCGGTTGTGCATACGGAAGTAAGCACCCCCACGCTTATTTCCGAACTGAAAAACTACAAAATAACCAGCCGAAGTGCCACCACTACCGTAAGGATGCGCGACGGTGAAACTCTTGTAATAGGCGGTTTAATCAATGAAGAAGAACAAAAACGCCTGCAAAAAGTACCGTTCTTATCAAACATTCCGCTTTTAGGCGAACTGTTTAAAAACCGTACCACCAGCAAAACAAAAACCGAAGTTATTATGATTTTAACGCCGCATTTAACAAACCCCGGCGAATCACCGGCAATTTACAATAGCAAATTGCTGGAAAGCGGCAGTATTTTTGATGATAACAACTAAAAATGTTATAAAAAAAGAGCGGCTTGCCGCTCTTTTTTATGCAAAACAGGCATTATACAAAAGTATAATGCCTGTTTTAAACTTTTATTTTTCCAATACCAGCAAAGCAACCGTTTCAATATGCACCGTCATCGGGAACATATCCACCGGCTGTGCTTTTACTGCTTTATAGCCGTTTTCCGTTAAAAATGCCATATCGCGTGCCAAAGAAGCCGGATTGCATGATACATAAACAATTTTTTCAGGTTTTACTCCGGCAATGGCCGCCAAAACCTTTTTATCACACCCTGCGCGCGGAGGGTCAAGCAGCACTGTATCCGGCTTTACGCCGCTTTTTAACAGCGCCGGCATTTCCACGGCAGCGTCGCCGCAAATAAACTCTGCATTTGCAATATTATTTGCTTTGGCGTTTTCGTTGGCATCTTTAATGGCAGGCTCAACAATTTCTATTCCGTACACCTTGCGTGCCTTTTGCGCCAGATACAGCGAAATAGTACCTGTACCGCAGTAACAGTCAATAACAGTTTCTTTGCCGCTCAGCGCAGCAAAATACAGCGCCGTGGCATAAAGTTTTTCGGTCTGCGCACTGTTTACCTGAAAGAAAGACAACGGCGAAATATTAAATTTTAAATTACCAAGCCTGTCTTTAATTGTGCTTTTGCCATACAGAACACGGTTTTTAGCGCCCATAATTATGTTGGTACGCTTTTTGTTAATGTTCTGCACAATGCTTTTTAAACCGTCTACTTCAGTTTTAAGCATTGTTACAAGCTCGCCTGCATGCGGAATATCATAGCAGGCTGTAACAATTACAGCCATAACTTCGCCGGTTTTAGCACCTGCGCGCCCCATAACATGGCGTACAACGCCTTTGCCGGTAGTTTCGTCATAAGCAGAAATATTAAACTGCTGCATCCAATGGCGCACAACCTGCATAATTTTGTTGTTAGCCTGCTTTTGGATAAGGCAGTCATCAATATTTATAACGTTGTGAGTTAAAGCCGCATAGCAGCCAATTTGAATTTTTCCTTCCGTTTTAGCTGCCGGAAACTGCATTTTATTGCGGTAATGCCACGGATTTTCCATGCCCAGCACCGGCAGCACTTCGCAGCCGGTAATATGCCCAATACGCTCAATGGCATCCTTAACCTGCTGCCTTTTAACATTTAACTGTCCTTCGTAGTTTAAATGCTGCAATTGACAGCCGCCGCATTTTTCATAAAAAGCACATTGCGGTTTAACACGCTGCGGAGATTCTTCCAAAATGTTTAAAATTCTGCCGGAAGCATAGGATTTTTTTACCTGAAATAATTTTACGGATACTTTTTCTCCCGGCAGGGCGCCGTGTACAAAAACCGTAAATCCATCAGCCTTGCCCACACCTTCGCCGCTGCTGCCAAGCCCTGTTATATTTACTTCAATTATGTCGTTTAATTTAAATGGTGGTTGTTGTTTAGTCATTTCTGCCCCTGATTTTTATTATAAACTTCCATCCTGCATCCAATACAGCCTTACAGGCAGGTTGGAAGCACCCGGCGGCGACCAGATAAAGCTGTATGTTCCCGGTTCCAAAACGCCAAGTTTAAGCAAATCGTCGTAGCTGTCGCCTATTGCCACTTTATCCTGCGGCAAAGGCAGAATTTTTTCTTCACCGGCTTTTTTCAGCACACCGTAACCGGCAAACAAACCGCCCAGCGGATTTAAATACATTGCCGCCGGTTTATTGCCGCTGATTGTAAAATTAACAGAATATACAATGCCATAATTACCGTAGTTCACAGCATCTTTCCCTGTTGTGCCGTCCTTGCCGCGCGCAAAGCCCTGCTCTTCAGATGCCAGTTCAAGCATATACACCTTGTTGTTATCAGTATTAATCGGTGCAGCAACAGTGTAATTCCAGTCTGCATCGTCAAAAGTACCCCTTAACGGATGCTCGTCCATAGGCTGAACAGGTGCGTATTCATTGTATAAATCCAAATCTGTTTTTTCGTCGCACATAATAACACTTACCTTCACAGGCCTGTCGGTGTGTAAATCAATAGTACCCACCAAAAGCTGTGCTGGTTCAAGCACATAGCCGCGGCCGGTTAAAAGCTCTGTATTATTGCCAAAGCCAAGGTTTCCTTCCGTTTTATTATGAACGCCGGAAAAATATTTTTGCTGGGTTTCCTTGCCAACCTTTAAATAATGCCAGCCCGCATTGCCGATGCTGTTGTTGGCAACACTGTATTTAACCGGGCGCATTTGTTCGTTGCTGAGTATAACGGCGAGCTTTTTATTGGTTTCCATTGCATTTACATGATGAAAGAAAATCCTTACATCACCGCTTACGGTATCGCGGTACAAAACGCCGTTTCTGTAAACCATTTCCGGGCTGTCAGAAAAAATCAGTGTTGAACCGGAAGTGGTTTTCTGCGCAGTTACTTCTGTATAAGTTTCAGGCAAACCGCGCCCTGTAATAAGTTCATCAGAAGCAAAAGCGTTTAAAGGCAAAAATGCCATACAACTAATTGACAGAGTTTGAAAACATTTTTTTAGCCTCACGATTAACCTCCAATAGATGTTTACTGTTTATTATAACACAAATACTGCAATTGTATTTTATTTTTACAGCTCAGAATTTAAAAATAAATTGTAGCACCACAATCGTTTCCGCATTAATAAAATAAGGCGTAAAAAATATACTCAATACCACTCGTATATGATTGCACCCCAAAAGTCTAACTTTTGGGGTGCAATTCACTCAACCGGCGGTTTTGATTTATATTCTGTTTTTATACATTTTTTCGTAATACTTCTGGTATTCACCGCTGATAATTTCCTGCCACCAGTCTTTATTTGCTAAATACCAGTCAATAGTTTTGGCTATGCCGTTCTCAAACTTTGTCTGCGGCAGCCACCCAAGTTCATTGTGTATTTTTGTCGGGTCAATGGCATAACGCCTGTCATGCCCTGGGCGGTCTTTCACAAAAGTTATTAAATCCTCACTCTTGCCCAGCGCTTTTAAAATAATTTTTACTACATCTAAATTACTCTTTTCGTTATGCCCGCCAACGTTGTAAACTTCACCCTCACGCCCCTCGCGGATGATTAAATCAATCGCACTGCAATGATCTTCTACATACAGCCAATCGCGCACGTTAGCACCATCACCGTAAACAGGCAGTGCTTTATCGTGCAAAGCATTGATAATCATAAGCGGAATCAGCTTTTCTGGAAAGTGATACGGGCCATAGTTGTTGCTGCAGCGTGAAATAGTTACTGGCAAACCATAAGTACGATAATATGCCAAAACCAGCAAATCCGCACCGGCTTTGGAAGCAGAATATGGGCTGGAAGTATGCAGCGGCGTTGTTTCAGTAAAGAATAAATCTGATCTGTCCAGCGGCAAATCACCATAAACTTCATCCGTACTTACCTGGTGGTAACGCTTAATGCCATACTTGCGGCAGGCGTCCATTAAAACACCTGTGCCAATAACATTGGTTTTTAAAAACAGCTCCGGCTCTAAAATACTGCGGTCAACATGGCTCTCTGCCGCAAAGTTTACCACAATATCAGGCTTTTCTGCTTCAAACAAGCTGTAAACAAACTCACGGTCGGCAATATCGCCGCGCACAAACTTAAAGTTTGGCTGCTCCATCGCATTCTTTAAGCTGCTTAAATTGCCAGCATACGTCAGCTTATCCAAGCAAATAAATTCATCCTCCGGATGATGCTTAAGCTCATAATATATAAAATTACTTCCTATAAATCCGGCCCCGCCGGTAATGATGAGTTTCATTTTTTTGTCAACTCCATTCTTTCTTCTCAATAAGCTCCACAATTGCTGAATAACCAATTCCTAAAAGTATCCAAATTATTCCAAATACATTTAGACTATCACCTATATTTGCAAAAAGTGTACTTATAATTGATAACATTAAAGCAAAATACATTAATAGATTATGATCACATTTACAAATTGCCTTAAACAAATATTTTAATAAATAAATCATAGGATATAAAAAAGCTACTAGTCCTATTATTCCCGTTTCAGCGATTCTAACAGTGTATTCGCCTAATTTTGGAAACGCATACCTATATAAGCCTTGTTCTTTTTGTCTATTTAACCAAGATTTGACCTCATTATTATTCTTACCAAAATCCGGTATATAGTTTGAAACATAAACATGCCTTAAATTCGGTCCCGATCCAAAGAATGGATTATCAAGTGCTATACGAATATTTGAATACATCATAGAAAATCTTGCTGAATTAGATCTTTTGTTTACATTAAATAGGGATAATAAATTATTATCAAAAAATTTATAACTTTTTACATATATTGAATTTATAAAATTACTATTTTTCTTTTTATCTTCTATATTTATTGACGTATCTATTTTGTTATTTTTTCCTTCCTTGCTTTCATTTTTTTCATCGCTAACAATAATTTGCTGCTTTACAGTTTTATGCTCATTAGTTTTTGATTCATTTTTATCCTTTGAAAATCTTGTATCAATTTTATTATGATTAGTGTTTTTAGGAGTTGAGTTAGTAACTTGTTGCGCAATTTTTTGATTGTATTTTATAAAGTAATTATCCATAAAATAGCTAGTTCCAATGAACACAAATATAGATGTAAGAAAGATAATTATAGTACGTTTAAAATAAAACGTATTTTTACTAAATTTAAATATAATTGCAGCAATAACTATTTGAAAAAAATACACACCATATGCCGTTCTTGCATTAGTCATAAATATACAAGTAGTAATAAACATTGTTAGCGTTAAAATTACTTTTGAATATTTGTTTCCATTATCAAAAAATCGGATCCATAAAAACGGAATTGCAAAAGCAAAATATATACCATAATGCGAGGCTTCAGTAAATATTCCTCGGATTGCGCCATTCCATAAAATAGGTGGCCAATTAATTCCGTCCCATTTTGACATGTTATATATATAGGGATTAATTTTAATTAAAATATTTTTTGCATATTCATTACCGCATAAGTAAAAAATTTCTACAATGTTATATGCGGCTATAACAATTGTAATAATCAATACTGCTTTTGATATCAGTTTTACAGCTTTTCTCCAATCATTATAATACATACAAAATATGACATATGATAAAAAAAATCCAAAAATATAATCCCAAATAATTCGTTTTATAAAAATAGTTACTATAATAAAATCACATAATATAGTTTCTTCAATTTGTAAATTAAAGATTGCTAAGAATTTTACAGCTTTTTCATAATATTTTACTTGTTCTATTAAATCTTTTTCATTATTAACTATATTTAAATAATCATTAATTCCCAATGCAATCGAAACCATCATTATTGTCAGGTAAATTAATGTAAATTTAACAAATTGTTTTTGGTAAATTAAAACATTCCTATATTTAACATGACAATAAAATGTATATATGAAGAAAAGAAAAATTGGATAAAATGCTAAATTAGTAGAAAAATGACCTCCAACTATTCCACTAACTTCAAAAGCTTTCGGAATCAAATAAAATGGAAATGTAATACAAATCATAAAAAATATTATATCCCTAATTTGCTTATTCATAATACTCTACCTTTGCTACTAAAATCATAATACAACCACGCCACAATAAACCTATACCAAAGCCTACAGATAAAACTTTATTCACTTTTTTATCATGATTTAGATTTAATATATCTTTTATTGCTATTCACAGTAACTTGATAATGCAATAAAATTGCTGCCAATAAATTTGTTCCCATTGGTAATGATTATTTTCATAATTCTATTTTCCCTCATTATCTTATTTTATAAAATACTTATATTACCAATTGTTTCTATTCCGGAATCTTTACAATAGTCTATCAAATTTTTTCTGTTTAAGTCTTTTTCATATATTGAAAGCCCCGCTTTAAATAAATATTCAAATAATTCACTATCAGAAGTATTTATATAACAATCTTTTGCATACATAAGGAGATTAGTCCCATTCCAATTTTTATCATATATATTAGCCCCGCTTTTCATTAACGAATAAAATATTTCTTTATTATTATTATACGTAGCAACTATTAATGGTGTCCAACCAAATCGATTTTTTTCTCTAATATAATATTTGTTTCTCAATATACGTCTTGCTTCTTCATTATAAAATTTTTGTATACACAATAATAAATATTCGAATTCATCCTTTAATAACAATACATTATAATCAATTGTTGCTATTTTAAAATACGATTTTTGTTCTTCAATAATCGTTCCTGGTCTAAATTGAGATTTCTCTTCTAAAATTTCAACATTAAATATAGGTATATCTTTAAATTTTATAAATTGATATGGACGAAAACAAAATGCTTTTACTTGTCTTTTTATTTGCCAAGCAGTCTTTTGGTAATCTAATGATAAATTTTTGAAATCAATAGTATTTTTAGAATAATAACTAGAAAAATAACTATTTTGTTTTATTCGCTTATTAATCTTTCCATCTATTAAGTTTCTAATATTCTTGATTAGCAAAAAAGTACCGGCCTCAGTACATTTTTTATAAACATCATAAGAAGTATCAGATTCATCTATTCTTATTTTTACTTGATCTATGATATCGCCAGTATCAATTCCTTTATCAATATAGTGTAAAGTAACTCCTGTTTCAGATTCACCATTATAAACTGGCCATATAGAAGTATACATCCCTTTATATTTAGGCAATAATGAAAAATGAATATTGTATAATTTAGTAGTTAAAAATAATTCTGGTTTAATTATTTGATCAAATTCTAATGATAAAAATACCATATCTTTTACATTATAAACGTCATTCAACGATACAATATTAACTTTATTTTTCCTACAATACCATTTAAGAGATTTTTGCCAACTATTTTTACCATTTTCTGTTTTATTAAGGACACAAGCAATTTTAAATTTTTTTCCTTGCTGCTTATATTTAAGCAAAAATTGCAGTATATTAACAGCTATATCATTTTTACCTGCAATGCAAACTAACACTTACTATCACCTCTAAAATGCTTTTAACTTTATAATTTAACAAATTTTCTTAATTGTATTGTTAAGTTATACTCAAAATTATTATTTAAACCTATTTCAGGTTAATTTAGACATTATTACTTACACAACCTTTTGATAATCGAAATAATTTCAGCACGATACAATGCCACACTGATACTAACATATGCTATTGCTAAAACAGTGCTTGCAGCTATATTAGCAATTAAAGCATTACGCCAAATAAGCATAAATAAAATCAATAATAATGATAGGAATTTAAACTTTAATGATATTTCTGCTAAATTCATTTTAATCAACACTATTGCACAAATAAATACTGATACAGCATAACCTACAAGTGTTGCTATCGCCGCTCCTTCTATGCCGATTAATGGTATTAAATAAATATTAAGAACTACATTTATAATAGCTCCTGTAAAAAGTATAAACATACCGGGAAGCGTTTTCTTTATAACCAAAAACTGATTTGAGATTACTTGGTACAACATTAATAATAACGGACCTAAAAATAAATACGGTGTAACTATATAACCATTGACATAATCGCCAACAAAAAATAACTTAAAAAATGTTTTGCTCCAAGCGCATACAAACATAGCACACATAAAAGAAATTACGCCTAAATATTCAAATACCAATGAATTGTTTTTAACCTGATTTTCCTCCCGCATTGTTGAAAAAGCAAAATACTGCCAGCCGCCCGCGAACGCAGTATAAATTAACTGACTAGCACTGGCTATTTTAGCACCAACAGCATACAGACCAACTTCGTCATTGCCAAGCATATTCGCAATCATCAGCTTATCGCTGGAAGTGAAAATCCAATAAATTAAAAAAGAGGGCAAAAGAGGCATTCCAATTTTAAGTAAATTTTTTAAAATCTCTTTATCAAATAATAAAAATGAAAACCAACTTCTATTAAGACAATAAAATACTATTTCATTTAAAATTGCTGTTATAATTGCCGATAAAGGTAAAGCTATTAAATATTCTTCCATTAATAGCAACGGTATAGAAATTGAGTAAGACAGAATTGAAGATATAAAGCCTACAGTTAAAAATACTTTTCTTTTATTTTGTACTCTTGTAGGCAATGCTACGATGCTGTTAGTTGCACCTACTACTATATTAATAACACATAAATATAACAAAATTTTATATTTTACATCACCTAAAACTAAAAGCGTTAACGTATTATCAAAACATAATAATAGTAAACAAGTAACCAAACTTGAAAAAATAATAAATATTAAAGCAGTTGAGCAAACTTTTTTCTTAAAAAGCTGTTCTTCTTTTTCAAAAAATAAACGAAATACAGCATCGTATAATCCCATAATAGCTATGGCCGTTCCAAATTGAACCACTGTATTGACTAAATCATTTAATCCAAAATATTTAGTATCAGGCATCAATCTGGTAACAAGCGGCAACATCATAAATGGTATAATCCTGTTTAATATACCGCCAAGTCCATATACTAAAAAATTTTCTACAAATAGTTTTAATTTATTCATTAGTTATCAAATTATAATTTCTTTATTCTATTCAAATCTATTAATTGCTTCGATAACATAACTTATTTCTTCATCAGTCATCCCATAATACATGGGAATACTTAAAACAGTCCTGCTAATTTCTTCAGCAATTGGCAATTGGCCATGCTTTATACCAAAATCTTTATAACATTCCTGTTCATGCATTGGTATAGGATAATGTTTTACCGTGCCAATTCCATTCTCATTTAAGTATTTTTCCAATTCATCACGTTTATCACAACGGATTACAAAAACATGATAAATATGTTCATATTCTTCATTAGTTGCTAATGGTAATTTAATTAACGGATTTTTTATTTCTTCTAAATAGCGTTTAGCAATATTTTTACGTGCTTCATTCCATTTATCCAGTTGTTTAAGTTTTACACGTAAGAATGCTGCCTGTAATTCATCAAGCCTGCTGTTTGAACCTTGATAAATATGGTGATATTTATAATCTGAACCATAGTTTCCTAAAACCCTAACTTTATCAGCAATTTCTTTATTATTCGTAGTAATACAGCCGGCATCCCCTAATGCACCAAGATTTTTGCCAGGGTAAAAACTCCATGCCGCAGCGTCAGATAAAGCACCAACCTTAGTACCTTTATATTTTGTACCATGCGCCTGCGCACAATCTTCAACTACATACAAATTATGCGCCTTTGCTATTTTATTAACAGCATCCATATCTGCAGCGCGCCCTTGTAAATGCACTGCTATAATAGCTTTTGTTTTATTAGTTATTTTTTCTTCAACGCGATTAACGTCAATGTTATAAGTTTCTATTGTTGGTTCAACAAACACCGGCAATGCACCAGTAAAAGATACAGCTAATGCCGTTGCAATATAGGTATTAGATGGCACAATAACTTCATCGCTTGCTTTTATATTAAGCGCTTTTAAAATTAAGTATATGGCATCTAGTCCGGTAGCAACGCCAACACAATATTTTGTATTACAATATTGCGCATACTCTTCTTCAAATTTTTTACATTCTTCTCCCTGAATAAAAATACTGGTAGTTACAACTTTGTTATACGCGGCATCTAAACTTTTTCTAATTTCATTATGCATAGGTACAAATGTTGCGAAAGGAACTTTCATTTTTGTTACTCCTTATCTTCATTAATAAAATCTAAAAATTCATCATAATTTCTTATGTAATCGCTTTCATCATATAATTCGGAGGCTAAAACCATTAACACTGCCTCCGGCGAAAAATCATACATTTCACGCCACATATTATTTGCGACATACAATCCTTCATAGGGCTTTTCAAGCGGAACTACTTTTTTCTCAAAACCGTTATCCAAAAGTATTTTACAACTTCCGTGGATACAAATTAAAATTTGTTCTAAGGATTTATGTGCATGATGACCACGCACTACATCTTGAACAGTATCGTACATATAATAAACACGTTTAATTTTAAACGGTATATCTTTAAATTCTTCTAATGCTACTAATTGCCCACGATCATCGCCGTGCGGCTGAAAAACATATTTTATTACTTGCATTAAATATCACTTCCTATTTTGTCAATTTTTTCTTAATTTTTAAACAAATACCGTATATAAATTCTTTAGGAAATAATTTTAAAACACATAATTTCCTTTGTCCTGCAATAACATTACAAAATTTATTATATGTCATATTTTCAGCATATTCTTTCAAAAGACTTCGATTATCAATTTTTTTAAAAAGAAGATTGAAATCAGTTTCTTTATTTTTCATCAAAGAGATTAGATTTTTTTCAAATTGTTCAGCTGTAATTACTGCTTTAGCAATTTGGGTTTCTTCTTGTTTTAAATATTCTCTATCATTC
>UMCR01025610.1_pt1 | contig 23386 bp, 20 predicted proteins | sample 1964301 | NCBI WGS metagenome assembly UMCR01 (sample SAMEA4835975, study PRJEB28245) | human gut metagenome | biome: gut microbiome; material: fecal sample | place: Denmark | collected 2008
TTTTGTCACCAAGCCATTTTATAAGGCTGTTCAAGGAAAATGCGGGCTGTACCCCTAAATGGAGGAAAACAGAGGCGGAATAATACGGTGTGTTATGGATGGAGGAATAGCCCAAACGACAAAAAATAGCCTAAACTACAAAACTAAAATGTTCTAAACCACAAAGATGTGCGATTCTGACAATTGAGACAATTTTTATAGGCAAGAATCGGGCTGAATTTAAATCTTTTCGCTTATTTTGCACTTGTCGGTTGAGCCTGCGTCATCTCCAAAAAGAGTAAAACAGGGTTTTATGGGTGATTTTAACGTGTGTAAAAGAAAATGCTACCCAAATAACTTCAAATAAAGACAACTCTATTTCAAGCGGCAAATGAGTTCTACAGCTTGAATTTGAATAATACAAACAATAGGATTCTCCTTTAAAAAGTCATGAAAAAGATTCATTTACTTCATTACTTATTGTTGTGCTACATGGTTCTTGCGGTAGCTACATCGTGCGGCGATGACGAGGATGACTACGCCCCCGACAATGTAAATGATCCCGAGAAACTAACTGATCCTTTGCCTACTACCGACCAGTTAGGCGTAACACACAACAACACGCTTTATTACCTTTCGTTCTGGAGCAAAGAAGACCATATGATATCCGAGAACATGATAAACCGTTACAAGGAGGCGGTTCCTTATGCTCCGGGAAAGAAGATGGAGGTTGGCGACGCGTTCTTCTTTACCCGGCAGGACATTGCCGGATTCAGTCGGATACCGATTTGCTGGCTGACATCAAGGATATGTTCCATAAGCGGAGCATCGTGATGATGATGGAGGGAGGAACGAACGAGGATTTTAATACCGTCTGCACGTTGCTGGATTGCTATAATCCTTATGCGAAGGAAGATGAGTCTTATTCGGACGAACTGCCGCTGTGGGTATTTTCTGGACCGCTTCCGTCGGCGAGCGGATTCTATTCCAAGCTCAATGCGCTCAGTACTGCTACCGGAGCTGATGGCAAAGAATCTGTACAGACGATTAATGAATACGGGCAGGGATTTCATTGCGACATGACAAGTCAAAGTTTACAAAGAGCCCTGGAACCGAAAGCTCCGTCAAACGGTTCGTCGGATTTGAAAAACTTGATATCTGCCTATATCGTTATCGGTCAAAATAGCTATACCGCACCTCCTGTTCATGGACATGAAGGTAAAGGGACAACCGATAATTTTCAAGTAGAAGCTAAGATATGGACCGCTTATAGCAAAGACCGGAAAGAACATTTTTATTTGGTAAATCTGGGTTTTATAGCCTATGTAGAACCTTCTTTTTATGGAGAATGGCATACCAAGGTCAGTACTCTGAAAATGAAAGGGTATGGCTTTTGCCTGACTGACGTAAATTTGGAATTCGCTCCGGTTCACCCGAATGGTGCCATTATTCATGCACATTCCCCGCAAACTACGGAACGCCAGAGCTCTTATACCAGCAGTGTCTCTTTCGAGTTAGGAGGAAATGTCAGTGTCACTGGACCAGAGATTTCAGGAGGAATAAGCATTTCCAATAGCCATACGGAAACAATAAATGATATTGAAGTTATCAATAGAACCAATCCGGCCCAAGGAAGCCCACAGCTTAGGTGGTAGTTTAATTTACGCGAACCTTCTTCACATTTTAATATGTTTTGTTACGCGTCGAGTGCTGTCAATGGAGGTGCTAAGGCCGGGATAACCACTTGTAGCTTGTCCACAGATTTTATTATTTCTGTACCTGATGGAGCTGACAACGAATGGAAAGTAAGCATGTATCCAACACTGAAAACATATTTCTTTAGTGACCTTTTTGGATTCCATGATCAATATGAAACGCTATTTGATGATGCGGCAGAAAGCTGGATTGGCATCGAAAAAGTTTTTAACTTGCCGACTGTCGATCTGAAAGATGAATGATTTGTTACGTTGATATTAATAATTTCTAAAGTTATTGGATTATGAGAAAAACATTCTTGGTGATGAGCAGGCTTATCGATTTATTTGTGGATATCTTGCCTATAGATGAGCTTGGGTTTAAACATGTCAAACTTCAATCAGAAGGGAGACCACCGTATAATCCTGCAACATTACTAAAATTGTATTTATATGGTTATAAGCACTCAATAAGATCATCAAGAAAGTTGGAACACTTCCTGTAAAGTAAATGTGGAATTATGGTGGCTATTAGGAGGCTTAATGCCCTCTTTTCGGACAATTGCTTATTTAAAAAAAAATAATGCGGAGGCTTTTAGAAAAGTCTTTAGGCAGTTTGTCCTTATGCTAAAGGATATGGGTCTGATAGAAGGCGAAACCATAGGTATAGATTCTTTCAAGATATTTGCCCAAAATAGTCTCAGAAACAATTATACACAAAAGAAGATAGACAGACATCTTGAATATATAGATAACCGTATTGAAGAATTTGAAGTAGCTTTAGATAAGACTGATAAAGAAGAAGAAAAAGAACTTCTTAAATCTAAGATTAAATTACAACAAGACAGGCGTAAGAAATACGAAACTCTTGATACGGAATTGAAGAATAGTAATGATACTCAAATAAGTCTAACAGACAAAGATTCAAGAGCATTAATGTTAACCAATAATGTATCAGGAGTTGAATATGCGGTTCAAGCAGCCTTTGATAGTAAACACAAATTATTGGTTCACTCTCATATTGGAGCATCAACTGATAAAAGAGAACTATCAACAGCGGCATTGACCGTCCAGGAACTACTACAATTAGATTCGTTCAACACACTTAGCGATGCCGGTTATACTAGCGGCGACCAACTACAAGCCTGTAAATATTCAGGAATATGTACTTATTCATCGCCTATGCCATCAACATCACCTAATTCGAATTCCATACCACTGGCTGAATTTCATTATATAAATGACGGAGATTATTATATCTGCCCTTGTGGAGAACAAATGACAACAACAGGGAAATGGAGAATCCGTCCCAATTATAGATCAAAAGTATATAAAACATCAGCTTGTGTAAATTGCTCAATAAGAGAAAAATGTACTCAAAATCAAAATGGCAGAGTAATAGAAAGAAGTGAATATCAAGATGTAATAGATGAAAATAACGCCAGAGTTATGAATCATCTGTTGCAAGGGCGCGCAGCAGACATTCGTAATGTCGCACAACTTCCGCCTCTTCACCGCCCTGACGGGAACTGCCACAGCCCCCCAAAAACAGTCCAAACAAAAAGACTAAAACAGTTGATCGTTTCATGGTGCTGTTTGTTTAATGGTTAAATTACTGGTCATGCACACAACGGACACTACCGCCCAGCAGATAATGATAACCATAATATTCATTAAACCCTGCAGGTAACCCGGCCGGACTATGAATGTCATTACCGGCACCATGCATTAAGGCCCATCTATTACGATTAACCCTATATGTGGGCGCTGTTTTTCCAGCTCCGATATCAGGATTCCAATATATTCCTGTATGTAATACAGAGGCAGGAGAATGTCGTTGAGGTGATGAATATATCATTGGAGTTTGTGTCCAGATAGCTAAAACGCCTTCTTCATATCCACCATCGGGGGCAGATATGGCTGGAAAAGACTTAGCTATTCCCGCACCGCTTTCTATCAATCGAGTAAATACAACAGGATAAGAGCCTGTTATAGACTGTATCAGATTAATAACCTCCCAAGCCGTAGGGAGTCGCCAGCCATCGGGGCAGGCACGTTGGGGAATACTGCCATAATAAATGGGTCCGACCATAGCTGGTGCCAAAGAATATGAACGAGGACGAGCAGCCATATTAGGACCTCCTTCCCTACTGGCGTCTATCATCCAACAAACACCACCATTACCCATACGGGTAGTCTGATAGTTACTGCCACCGATACGCATAAGTTTCATGGAATTTCCGAAACCACAAGCCGGTTGCTGGCTTACATGCAAACGATATTCCAATTCGTTAGCAGAATTTCCTGTTCGTATGGAAAGGACAGCACTACGCATATTCTGGGTAAAGTTCTTACTGTTTGCCGAAATAGTAACCGTGGCTGGTACTCCCGCTGTACCCGAGGTTTGGCTGAGTGAAATCCATGAAGGTTTTCCGGTTATTTGCCAATTGGTATTCTCTGTAGTTATATTTACGGGTAATGAAGCGACACCTATTTGGATATCACCGTCAAAAGCGAACACCCGTTTGTCCACCGTCAGCCGTTTGTTCCCTCGTACTATTACTTCTTCTTGTACCTCGTTCCACGGCACGATACGGCATTTAAGGGTATGGTTTCCTTTGAAAGCTTCCTCGGGAGTTTGGGCCGGCAACCCGTCCACACTTTCCACTTGTACTTTATATTCATGATTACGCAGAATATCCATCGGCACTCCCGAACCGTAGTCCTTGAAGTCGAGGCGGTAGTAACCGTCTACCGACGGCTTAGAGCCGGTGAGATACGGCTTCACGTGCATAACCAGACAAAGGTCGTCCAGCGCATTCCCGCCCGAGGGGCGGTTCTTGTTGTCCACCTCGCACAGGTAGAACGTCTTTTGTGAGCCGTTGAAAATACCGATATTCCCGGGTGACACATCGCTGTTCAATGAGGTGAATGTACCCCGTGTCTGCCGTGCCCCGACGGGTACGGTGGGAGTATTCACTTGCTTGCCCGTCACATTATAGTTGTCCGGTGCAATGCGTCCTTTTGCCCGGTAATTGTACAGCCGCAGATCGTTGTAATAATAGAAAAAGCCTTTTAGGTCGGATTCAAGAGGATTGATAAGCGTGAACTTAGCTACCGCACGTATCATCGTCACCTCTTGGGGAGCGCCAGAGGGAGAGAAACCTTCGCCCACCGCTTGGTTGGGAAGCTCGCCCCACATGGGTATGCCATTCGTAAAGTCGGGTGCGGCATCCGTTCCGACATCGAATGCCAGGCGGTTCATTACCCCCTCTTTCTGTTCTCCGAATGCAGCAGCAAGGGTATTCACCTGCTCACGGACATTGGCAAGCACCACGAGTGTCTGATGTTCGGGAGCTCCCATCAGCTGTACACGTACGGTTTGTGTGCCGATATCGTATGTACCCTGTGCACGGTAGAAGAATGTACCTTTCTTTATATTCGTAGGATCTGCAGGATCAACCTTGAATGAAAGTACATCTACAGTATTGATTCCATTTTCATCTATAGCACGTGTCAGCGGCGCACGCGTTTCGGAACTTTGCGAGGTGTTCATTTCAGCAGCCTGTTTTGAAGCACCGGTTTTAAAGTTCAGGTAAATAACGGCTGTATGTCCGTTCGCTTGCGGCACCGACTGCTCCGCATCATCACTGCAAGCGGTCGGAAGGAGCGCCGCCATTGCAATCCACAGCACAGCTGAGGCATGTCGCCTCCACAGATATGCCACACGGGTGAAACCGGATAAACCGGAAGTCTGAAATCCTATATTCATTTTTCTTCTTTTTTTAGTAATATATCTATTTTTTATATCAACTTTCTTACAAACTAAATTGCATCGGTCATATACCGTCTTACTTATTTATCGGCGAACAGACGAACGGAAAACCCGTGGTGTTTAACGTCTCTGTAGTTCGCGAACGCAGAGTACGAGTAGAAAGACACGTTCCAAGCATTGCCGAGGAGGCTGGGAAACTCCGTGCTCGACCAATACCGACCATATTCGCCTCGGGCTTCGAGCAAACCACTCGAAATGAACGTTGGGAAGGAGATATAACCGGCAGCCGGAAAAATACGAACGACAGCCTCGGAAGTATGGCTATCCCACCAAGAATCATTATTGATAGTGCTAATGTTTCCTGTAAATGCGCTGCCCAAGTAAACACAATCCACTTTCAATAGGGAAGTAAAGTCATGGTTGGCAAACGAACCCACGCGGGTGTAACGGTAAGCACAAACCATATTATTATCAGTAGCAAGAGGGAAATCGGATAGGGAAGAATCATCGATAGGATTACCGGTACCTTGTTTGAAACGCAGAGCGTAACAAACACCGTTACCCGAAGAGAAATAATCGTTGGCGAAAGTTTTTTTGATGCCACCGAACTCAATAGCCTCGTTGACATTAGAAGTATTAGTAGGGGAATCATATTGGGTATTACCGCTGTAGGAGAAAACGCCCGTCAACTCCCAGCGGGAAGGCAGGTGGTAACCATAACCGGGATGCCCCAGTTTAAAAAAGACATCATCAAAGAGCTTCTTGGCATTTGGATTGTAAGTATCATTATTCTCTCCTGTGAGCACGTACCAATTATAATAACCGGATTGGTCATTGCTATGGCTCGAAGCCCAATGAAGATTAGGGTCAGTCTGGGCTGCAGTGGGAGAAATACCCGGAGGAACGGAAGAAATGAAAGGAGAATTATAGATAGAGCCACCGGCGAGGTTATATTCGGCAACATAATCCAAAGGCGTACCGATCTGCTTAATATTGATTTTAGTATAAAGTCGTCCAGCCCGTATCTACAGATAACCATCCTTGAATCCCTTGCCATTCGTGATGGCCTGCAATTCCTCCGTAACCGGATTGGTGAGAGTGGCGCCAGCCGCCCCACTGTTTTGACTGGGTTTCAGCCATGAATTAGAAACTGAAATTGTTGTTCCGTCGGCATTATAGGCACCGACCTTCCACCCACTGGGGTAATTGGTGCGCACAGAAAATTTGTTCTGTGTGCTTGTGGCATCGTGCTTGCCTTGAAGTGTCATCGCCGTTCGGGTCACTGCCAAGAAATGCCCCGATTCATTGAACGTTATATCTGTGAATGCGTCTATCACGATGGGCACTACTACGATGTTATGGTTGGTAAAGTTGTCCGGGCTGGTTACAGCCTCGTTCAAAGTGGCAAACCCCGGCCCTTTCACTTCCTTGATGGTGAAAATATAGCGGTGGTTGCGCAGAATGGGCATGTATTTACCCTTTTCGTAAGGACTCGTGCCACCGCCTTTGATACCGTCCCATGTATAATCCATTCAGTAGTAGTATTCTCTTCCTTGATAGGCAAGATTTATAACTATACAAGGACGGCTGCCGCCGGAGATAGCCGACTGTTCATTCAAATAATAAGTGATGACATTCGGAGATGCGGTGTTTGCAGTTCCCTCAAGCGGGTGCCCGCCACTGACTGCTGGCTGCGATGTGGCAGGCAGTGTGGGAGTCATGTATCCCGACTGTGAAGCGGTGGTATTGTATGTAGCAAGATCTACCCAAACGCGTCCGTTGCCTACGGAATTGACGAAGTAAACCTTTCCCGCAGCTGTCGTGGCTCCCGAAGTTGTAGGATTGATGATATCCACCTTCGCCAGCATGCGGATAAGCGGTATTTCCTGCGCAATGGTTTGCGACACACCGGCTTTCAGTTCAAAGCCTCCCGCCGGGGCATGCTCGCCGTACATGGGTATGTATGTGCCCGTACCTTCTTGTCCGAACCTACCCACGACTTCCACTTGCTTAAGAGCATCATAGGTGGAACCGGCTGTTATATTTGCCAGTTCTGTTTGGGCATTAGCTATGAGAGCTATACGTTTGTATCTGCCCGCAATAACGGGCACAGAGAAGTATTTCGTATCCGAAGAGCCTGAAAGTGTATGCAACGAGCTGCCCAGAATATCATATTTCACCTTGACTTTCTCCGTACCGCCTTCATCGGCAAACATCAGTACGGTAATCTCTGTTATCCCTTTCTCGTCTACACCACGAGTATTCGCCGCCCGGAAATCGGGAATCCTGACAGAAAGTGTCACTTCGGCCGTCTCACCTTTGCCGGACACGGGCGGAACAGGAAGAATGAGTTCGTCTTGCCGGCACGAAAGTACGAGCGGCAGTAATAACAGGACCGACAGCAGGTTGCGGAACGGTATGATGATTGAACTACTTGGCATAATATATTGTTTTATGATTTGCATTTCATGATTGACCGGTGCGTTTTTTACACTCCTCCGGGTTTTACATTCTGATTTTCCCAATTCCTGATCGTTATTTTCGCATGACCGTTTGTAAAGGTAATCTCGATAGGAATGGTTACTTCAATATCTTCCTCCATCGGTATGTGGTAGCGGGCAATAAGCCCTGCCAACGAAATCGGGGGCACGATATGGTTTCCCGTGGTGGGATCGATAATTTCCACCATGCCGGGGGTATCGGCCTTGAAACGGGGGATGTCAGTCGTGGCATTAGCATGGCGGTTGGTGACATCATATGCTACGGCAGGCTGGAATGTCTTGTTCCGGCTTACGGACTGGAGACGCCATGTGCCCGAGGTTTCGTCGAACACCGGTCGCAAGGCTGACTCCATGCCCGTGATGTGTACCACAGGCTGCACGCTCACACCATCAAGGTGAAGACTTACACGGATAGTGCCGGGGCTGAAATTGACAGTATGGTCTCCAGTCTCGTGCTCACTGACCGTAAGTGGCGTGACAGCGAAAAGAAGCCGATCAAGCGTGGGGATGGAAGCGGAAGTCTCCGCATGCGGGTGTGAGGCGGAAAGGTTCCTTATGGTTTCTCCTTCGGAAAAGCCGCCGAGCTTGGTCTGTGCATCCGAAGCATTCGCCCAGAGCACGACAGTGTAGTTTCCCTGCGGCAGATACATCTCAACACCCTGCAAACGGTCAAGTTCACTCTTCTCCAGCGTCTGCATATGCTCAATACTGCCATCGGGACGGTACACACACAGCCTCACCCTCTGAACACGCTCTCCGAAAAGGTCAGCGGCAGAGCCGCGAGGCTTGTAGGTAAATCGTAACAGGGTATCCAGAGGGCAGCCCTCCAGGGACTCCCTGATGCACCTCGACAAGACTAAGGTTAAAATACCGGAAAGCATCAGGAAGCGTATAGCTTTATACAATTTCATGCGTAGTATCTTTTAGGTGAATAACTGTGGTTATGACTTTATATGAATATACGTGTTATGATTTAACAGGTTATAGAAATACAGGTCGTGAGGTCAGGGCAAAAGACACCCACGACCTGCTTACATTCCGCCGTGCGAGAGGAACTGGTGAACTAGTAAAATGAGCTAAAAATCTCCTCTACGCAAACGGACTTGTAAAAGAAACAAACAAATACAATATACCTTGATGGTATGACAGTTAGAGATTAGGCTTGACAGGAACGACCGTCCAGGCTTTTACCGTCACCTTCAACCAAACGCTGACAGCACTGGTATTAGGTATTGTGGAAAGGTTGCTCTCGTCAAATGTAAAGTCGGCTTTCGAGATAGTATAAATCTTTCCTTTTTCCAGTTCTACAATATTGCCACTGCCATCTTTGAATCCTCTCACGGTGATAAACTGGTCACCTGTGCCGAAATTCACGCTGCTGCCGGCCTTAGCAGCCAAATTACTCAACTTAAATACGAGCTGGAGTTGCTCGTTCGCGTCAGTACTGTTACCGTTAGGAACAACCTGATATGCCCAACGTTGCCCTGCAGTTGGCGGAATGACTTCCTTTGGGATACCTGTAGCAGCGACGGCAGACTGGTCAAAGAGTTTTCCAGCGTTAGCAGGGGTGTAAAGCCCCTGTCCTTGAGCATAGGCAGCAGGAGTAGCACCATATTGTACTTTCGTTCCCACAACGGTACCGGCCAGGTTGAACTTTTCAAAGAAGTTATTCACATAGATTCCTTCCAGCGTAAAACCATCCACCGCACTGGAGGCCGTAGTCGCCAGACCTTCGATTTCGACACGTGCCACGGCAGGACCGATTTCCACTTCGGCATACTTGTCACCGTCCGTTATTCCAGGGGCATAAGGCAGGGCCGGACTACCGGTAGTCCATGTCTGCAGGGGTTTGTCATCGCCGCTCAACACCACATCCGCAACTGCAGACTGGCTTGTGATTTCCAGTTGTACAGCTTTCAATGCAGCTACGGTTCCACCTGTAGGCAATGAAGTTCCGGCAGGAATATTACCACATACCGTTACAGTGGTAGCCGCCGCGGGTACATCCGTTATTTGGGTACCGGTAGTCAGATTCGCAATCGTGATGGGAGTGGTTGTAGTCGCGTTCACATATTTCAGAATGCTGGTCCCGTCATGGAAGTATACATGCAGATTACTTACCGTAGCAACCGTTCCCGAGGCTACAGGAGGCTCGGTCGATCTCGTCAGCGTCGGCAACTCCAGCTTCATGAATACGCTTCTCGCTTCCCCGTTCTTTACGTCAGGCACTTCGATGTCATCGTTACTGCACGCGGTGAATGCTGCAGCCATAGCAACCATTGTAAACACGCTTAACAAACTTTTTTTCATAATCATTGTAATTAAATTGTTAATAAAAAAATAAACACTAATAAAACACTTGTTAATATTTAATTCGTACTTATACTTTTTTTCCTGTTTTGTTCTTTCTACTTTTTACTATTTCCCTTCCGCTATCCTGTCCAGTTCCATACGGAGCCCGAAGAACTTGGGAATGAGGTCCGACAGTTCCGGATCCAGGGGAATACGCAGGACAAGATTGGGATTCATGCGGCAGGCCGCAAGCATATGTTCCACTGCTAAGTAATCATCGCCCTGCCGGGCGCTTACCACAGCATGCAGGTATTCCTTGCGGGAATCTACGGGTAACTGGTCTAAAAGAGCGGAAGCCTCTTTATGATAACCGAGCTGTGTCAGGCAAAGGGCGGTGTTATAGTCAGGCCGTTTTTCCAATATCGGCAAGGCTTGCCGGTATTGTCGCTCTGAAAGGAGCCGCAAGGCTTCGGCATACTCTTCTCCCTGCGGAGTATATACGGGACCGCTTGCCGCAAGAGAGTCTGTCTCCGCAGAAGCTATGACATATTGGTCCAGAGCGGAACGGTCAACCAGGTCGCTAAGCGAGGCCACAATGAAGAGCAGCGTGTCCGAGGCGGCAGGCCGCCATGTGCTGCGGTCGGTGGCTTCCACGATAGACTCTAGCCGCACACGGAGCTTTTTCATTCCATCGGTGACGGGCAGAGAATATACATAGTTGTAGATATAATCATGTCCGGAAACTGAATCCGAATTCTGGCGGACCATCACGGAGTCGATATAGGGGAAGGGAATCATACGCCGGCGGATTTCATCACGGTTACGGTCATTCATCTCATTTTCGGCAATCCGGTCGTAGAAATAACGGTGGCGGGAGATGTCCATCGAATCGGTGGCGGTGAGGACATAGTTGTGTATGTTGGACAGGCTGCGCCCCCCCGTTATAAAGGTCACGGAATTTCGAAGGTACACGATCGGCGGTAAGCTCGCGTTCCAGCCGGTACATCGGCCAAAAGGAGGCCGTACGATGATATTTACGGTCATAGGAGGCCCACAACCCGAGCGTGTCACGACCAGCCACATAGCGCCGTACGCTTTCTTCGATCCGCTTGCGTTCCAGGCGGTGACGGAGTGTCGCACGGTTGGCCTGCGTACGCGTGTTCCAGAAATTCTGGCGTTCAAGGGCAAGGCGTTTCCACTTCTCGTAGGCAAGCTGACGGTCGCGCTCCTTGCCGTAAAGTTCATAGAAGAACCTCTGCCGGCAGGCGATATCCTTATTGATGCCTTTACGGTCAAGATACACACTATCATAAGCCGAAGGATCGACAATTCCATTAAGAAACAGCCTGTACGCCTTATAGTCCGCTTCCTGCATGCGGGTAAAGGAAGAACCGGAAAGCACAACAGGTGGTAGCGGGAAGCCTGAACTGTCAGAGGTGCAGAGCATCGGGGTGAGTGTGACACGCCAGCAACTGTCAATCAGGAGGGAAGGGACATGGATATTGAATTCCAAACGCACGGAACCTTCCCGCATGGTGACCTGCTTGACGACCGTGCGTGCAGCGACGATGTCAACACCGCCCAGGTGTATGGTTTTCCATACGTCATCCGTACTGTCGGAGACCTCTTCGAACTCACCGGGAAGAGTGTCCGAAGAAGTGGTGAACCCCACCTGTTCGGCAAGCACTCCGGAAGGTGCGCTCTCCTCGTGGGGAAGAAAAATATTAGGACGGCCGGACTGCATAAACAGCCGCATAGTCCGCGGTTCGCGGGAAGTGGAACAGGACACGGCCAGTAACACTCCCGCGCAGAAAGCGGCGGCCGTTATGTGGGATTTGAGATACTTATTCATCATTCAACTTTTTATATCTTGTTTCAACAGATAAGATGGTTTCAGAAAAGATAAACCAGATTAACGGCGGTACGTGTGGGTGTCACATAGACACCGGAGCCCTTGCCGGTACGCTTACCGCAGTTCACGCAACGGTAACGTTCCCAGTCGGCCCAGACAACACCGAGACCCAGTTCGAACTCCAGATTCCAGCGACGCGAAAGGGGGCGCACCAGCCCCGCAGAAAGCCCGCCGCCGAAAGCTGTGCCTTCGTAACGGTAGCGATGTCCGAACAGACCACCCGCATTATATATGGAGAACACACCGTGGAGCCCGATAAAACAACCCCTTCCGTAAGTTTCGCGCATCCAATAACGCACACCAGGCTGGACTGTGAAGTTTTTAAGCTTGCCGTCATCCCAAAGACGGAAAGGATTGTACTGTACGGGAAGATGGGCGGACCAATGCGTGGAAAAAGCCATGGAACCCTCCACATTCAGATTCCCCGTACCTAAACCCACCAGATTGGTTCTGACAGAATAAAACTGCGCGGAAACCTTGTCTGAATACACAAGGCAGGCCAAGACACAGGCAAAACATAAAAAGTACTTTTTTCTATTCAAATTCATAATTCAAACTAGGATAACTCAAACTTTAAGTGGATAAACAAAACATGCACCCAAAGTAAACGGATGAAAAGCTGTGTCATCATAATAAGACTGTTCTTATTCTACGTGCAACCTGTAAAAATGAAGTATTTTAATGAACAAGAAACAGTTTTATATTATCACATCTGTTTTGTTTTTCCTGGTTGCAAAAGTAATAACACATAAATCACGAGTTACAAAATGAAACCACAAATCTAACGTCCGCATTGCATAAAACATTATAATACAGAAACATAAAGACTTCGTTCTTCTTATTTTTCTAACACGACGATAACAGATGATTTACAACCTTAAAAAATATAGGGCAATCAATAAGTTTCTGACAATTGACTGGAATAGTAACAGATATTATAATGAAAGCATCTTCATACTTTCCGGACATACCTCCCAGGAGAATTAAACCTGTTATGGCTTACCTCCATGACAAAACCATTCTACAATTACATCATTCCGGTATTATGGCAAAAACAATCTGAACATATTCTAGATTTAATTACCGGATGATGCATTAGTCATTGGAACCTAGTATAAAGTTGAAATACCTATCCCAGAAGGCTTAAGAATAATTCTTTATTAGCTGTTTCCGTAGATTTAATACGTGATTTGAGCCGTGACTTGCGAGCGTATACATTAGCCACCGTATCCTTCATGAATAAGCTAATTACTTGCGGTGAAAATCCTACAAAAATATAGCATAATAACCTGGTGTCGGAAGCTTTCATAGTTGGAAAATCTTCCTTGAGCTTGTACATGGCATTGTCATGACAAGTGTTTACGATTTTTTCCAGTTCTTGCAGTATGCCATTGTTTTCTGCAAAATCTGTAATTATCTGCTTTACTTCATTAAATATGACTGACTGTTGCGATGTTGTATTTTCACGTTCATAGTAGGTCTTTCCAAGTTTATCGACAATGTCAAAGCGTGAAGCAGCCAATCCTCTTAAATAACTTTCCGTAGTCTGCTGTTTTTTCACGCGTTCAGTAAGAGCCTTGTACTCGGAATTGGCTTTCTCTGTCAATAACAAATAATGGTTGGTACGATCACGTTGCATGCGTAAACGTTGGCGGACGATATACCAGGCAATTCCAATAATAAAAAAGGTAGCGGCTGCTATAGCTATTTCCCAGACAGTCCGGTTTTTCATTCTGTATTGGGCGAATTTTGTTCGCTCTTTAAAATAGTCCCGCTCGACCATACCGGCGGAGAATTGCATGTTTGAGCGCATTATTGAATCGTTCAAGTAGATATAGCGATGTACATTGTCCGTTGCTTTTTCAAAATTTTTAGCCTGCACTTCGATATGGTATGCAGTGTATTGTAGTTCTGCCATGTCGCAAATATCAGTAGTGTGCGCCTTTGCAAGCTCCAGATAATACCGTGCACTGTCTATATGATTCTTCAAAAGACTTACATCTGTCAATGTGTGATATCCATATACCGTATCCTGTCGGGCGGAAAGTTCGATTCGCTGTAACAGGTCATTGGATATATGCCGTTTGGATATCACATATAGTGATGCAAGATTAGTAAGGCTGACTTCTATCAGATTACTGTTATTATGTTCATCGGCCAAGTCAAGAGCCGCCGAATACAGCCTTATTGCTTTTTCTATATCTTTTGAGTGAAAAGTAGCGGCTGCCATGTCAAGGGTTGCCTTTGTCTCCTCCTGGATATCACCCGATTGGCGGAAATTATTTCTGGCTTCGTGGAAATAATGATATGCCCGGCTGTAGTTCATTTGTTTATAATATACTTCACCGATCTGTCTGTATAAAAGCCCTTTGTAATAAGATTCATCGGTATCTGTCAGTTTCTTTTCTATTTTGAGAAAAAGACGTAATGCTCCCGGTTTATCACCTGTGCGTAATTTAATTCTTCCCCAATAATATAGAGTTTTACACTGGTGACGTAAATCTTTGGGGTAATGTTTATAATATTGCCAAGCCTGGCGGATCAATGAATCGTCAGTAACTTTCATTTGTTTTTTTTCCAAAGCTTCGGAATAGAGCAATGCATATCTGGCCTGTTCAGCCCGGTTGCCTTCTGGTTTGAGTTTTTGTAGTATTGCTAATGCACTATCCGGGTTGTTCTGCATTAGCTTTTCAGCCTCACTAAGGCGAGGGGTCTGTTCCCTGTTATAACAACCTGTAAAATAGAGAATAGCTGATAGTCCAATTATAATTTTATATTTCATATTGCGAATATTAGGAGTAACAAACACATTTCGATGCGGAAAGCTTTTATTAGAAGAAATATAATTATTATTACATTCTTTGTATCTCAACAGAAACCATAAATACTTTTTTTGCATGATTCCCTGCATGATAGTTCTCAATTCCTATATATACCATTTCCAAAAACAGACAATAACCAAAAAGTTATAAAATATGCAGGCTTGGGAGTTTAGTATTCTTCATCTTATTATCAACTTTAATTATGCGCTGCTTTATACCATAATGTATTTTCTTTCAGCACAGTCATAGGATTGTCACTCGGATCGGATGTTGTTATACCGGAAAATGTATTGATAGGAATAATACCTTTGGCCATAGTGTAGAAATTTTTTGTATGGGTTTTATATGGAACAAGATGATTTAGCTGCTCTCTAAATTGGTTTAATAATATAGGATCGTTACAGAGTGAGGTTATATAATCTGCAAAATCATAAAATATTACAGGAGTATAACCATCTAAACGTTGGATTGTTCCCCTCAGGGATTTGTCAAAAGAATATTTACTATTGATACTTTTTATGATGGCTGCCATATTCTCCAGTTCTGAACAGTCCGTTACTGCTAATGTCCCACAAGGCATTATTTCATAGGTTGAATAAAAATTGTAAAATTCTTCACATCCCGATTGATAATCGGGATTCCCCAGTAAATATTCCCCAATAGCGGCATAAGGCATTCCGTATGCCATCATCTCACTGGTAGAACCAATCAAATATTTTGTAACATCCTTTAATTCATAGGCAACCTCTATAGATGACATATAACAGTCATCAAATAGAATATATTCCATTTTCATGCCTGCATTAGCAATACCGGAGGCTAGAGATTTTATATCTGTTTGGTATTCGGCGGTCAGTCCTCCAAAATAACGTGTCAATGGAACACCCTGATATTCCCAATGCATTTTCATGTGAGGTGCGGAACGCACTTTCATCTCATAAACAGGAAGCCATCCCATACCGTGACATCCTATAATCATGGTATAAACAGAAGCCGGAGCAAATGCCTTTACATCATTTAAAATTGCTGTTATCCCATCGATTGTCGTAAAAGGCGGAGACTTATATTTTTTAAGTATTTCACGTTTACATCTCCCGTGAGAAGACACAATTTCAAACATCATGGCCTCCGTACTACCGGTAGAAATAAAAACAATTACTTTCTCATTGTTCAGCCCTATTTTCGTTATACATTTTTCCAGGTCAGATATGTTATTATAAAAATAGTTCGTCAAATTTGAGGACCATGGCAAATACATGAATAATGTTTTCCGGTTGGCTTCTATCTTTTGATTTTCCTCCTTCTCGCATGAAGAAAAAAGTAAAATTCCTCCCAATAAAAAGATAATGCTAACCTTTACGTAGATTTTTTTCGTTGTTTTCATCCTGCAAATTGTCCAATAACTCATTATTACTTTTTTATTATAGCCTTCCATTGTAAAATCTCTATTTTATCTTAAATGTGAATTGTAAATAACCATTTCCTGATATTCATAGAATCAAATCCTCTTATAATCTTACAATATTATGACTCATTATCTCACAATATATTGAATATTCTAATAAACAGCATGAATTTAATCGTTTATAACACGAGATGATTTTCTTTTCAATGCCCTATGGCAGTTCTCATTGGAGGCACTGCCGAATGGCACTTGTTTCCGTTTCATTCTTGCAAAAAAAGATGAAACGGTTTAACAGGAACAACTGCCTGTTGAAACAATACCGGCACCAATGTCACAACAGGCAGTTTTATGGTTACTTATGGCAGTCCAAACCGATTTTCAAAGCCAAATCGCTCCGGCTTCCACATCCCCTGACTTATAAGTGTAAATTATAAACTCTTCAAGCGCTTCTTTCCATGTAAGATTGAAGGTTCCCATAATTGAATGTATGGCACGATTACTTTTTTCATCAAGCCCGTCTTCTTCCACCCCTTCGGGGTTCGTGTCTTCGTCTACCCCCACAGTCTCTTCACGGCTCCAGAACACCACTACCGGAATGTTTAGGTTGATATCCCATGTACCACGCTGGATCAATATTCCGGAAGGTTTATAGAACGGATCAAAAGTACCTGTTTCCGGATTGCCCTTGGATTTGTAGCCGTGATAAAGACGAATTTTCAGGTCGAATTCCTTACGGTCTTTCAAAAAACGGATAACTCCTTTCAAACCTATCGGGTTACTGTCTCCTGTTATTTCAGCTTCCTTGCTATGTTTGGTCTTGTCCCAGGGGGTAGTGTCCACATAAAGATAATCCACCAATTTCTGCGGTTCATTGTCATCGGCTTCCGGCTGACCGTCAAATGTGGGTTTTACATTTTCAGGCGTGAAGAAATGTTGATGAATATTATCCTGCCCGTTTTCTATAAACTGGCTGTTCATCAAATCTCCTTTGGCGTTATAGTAATAGATGAACATCAAATAAACGGGAGCCGGGGTGTATTTCCCATAAGTATAGTAGTCTCCATTTTTCTGCACGTAGAACTTGCTTTGACTGCCTTCGGCAAGCCTCCAACCCTTGCCGGCTTTCAGCTCATAAGTTATTTCCTGAATACGTTTCATGTGCTTGGCCGGAGATTCCGGATTCTGGTGAGGTCCACCGACTTTCTGTATTTCATTCCAGTCTGCATGCAGGTGACATTCCACAAGACGGATAGTCATTTTGGAAGGATCTTCATGCAATTTATTATCTGTCTCATTTTCAGGAATTACAGGATCTTTACTGCATGAATTGAACAACAACGAAAGAGCTGTTCCTATCAGGAACATCAATGCGATTTTACATACATTTGTTTTCATTTTTTATTTATTTGGTTAATAATAATTGTTATAAATCAAAAACTCCAGTTCACTACACAACGTACATCAGATCCCATGTCATGTGCATAGTAGCGTGAACGGTTAGTGTATTCTTTATATTCTTTGTTCAAGATATTGTCTGCCGCTATCATGAATTGTAGTTTGTATCCGTATTTTACAGGACACTCAAAGCTAGCAGCGAACCCCAAGAGGTGGTATGCCGGAGGGGTATAGGGAATAAGATCCGTATTCGAGTCAAACCGGGTCTGTTTTGCCACGAATCGATGTCTGATACTCAAACGTAATTTGGAATGCGATTTGGTTTCGTGAAGCCATGAGAGGTCATGGCTGAAACGGGAAGAGGGGATATAAGGAAGGTAATTTCCTGTCGTCTGTTCATTTGCCCGTATAAAAGAAGCAATCAGGTGATAATCCCATGAATTTATGGGCATGAAGTGAAAGTCAAAATCCATTCCGCGAAAGAAAGCCGGGGTCTGTTTGTATTGGAATACAGGGTATACCCCCGAAATAACAGTGATGGTTTCTTTCTTCGGTTCATCATAGATATAGCCGCTTATCCATTGCAGGTAACCGTCCATTCGGGCACTGAATACCTTATTGCTGTAACTGATGGAAGATATCCATTTATAGCTCCTTTCGGAGTGCATGGTAGAATCTCCTTTGACAAACATTCCGGATCCGAGTTCATTTCCGTTGCTATATAATTCATACACGTGAGGAGCTCTCCAGGCCAGCCCGAAATTAGTGGTGAGCTTCCATTGGTCAGAGAAATGATGATGACCTCCCAGACTGTATGATACGTTATTGAACTTTCTTGTTCCTCCATAGAGACTTCCTGTCCAGTCATAACCACTGGCACGGGTTTCCTGTCCGTCAAAACGAATACCTGCTTCAATTCCTCCTTTACTGTAATTATACTTCCCGATACCATATATTCCCATCTGTGTCTCCGTATAGTTGGGAATAACGGGAACAATACCTGTTCCTGCCTGACTGTGATTATCAATGAACATAATTTGTCCCCCAACCTCTGTTTGCCATGAATTATAATTCAATTTCCAGCAGAGAGAGTTTTGTAATGAGTTTAAGTGCAGGGAAACAGCTGGAATGTCGGAACCCAGACGCCGGATGCGGTTTTCCTGTCGGTCGTCCTTCTGCCAGGAACTTTGCCAGTAAAGATTTCCTGCGTTCCGCATACTGAACTTCATTTTACCAATGGCTGTCTGATGGGTAACTTTTTGATATGGGTATGCGATACTTCGCGTGAAAGGATCTGTGTACAGGGGACGTCCCAATCGGATACGTTCTGCCAGCAGATCTTCACTTCCCATCTGGGCACTGAACATTACTCCCGTCCGGTTGTAAAAGTGACTGTAGAATCCTTCTATTCTTAAACGTCCACGGTCATAGCCGAGTAAAGCGGAGGTATGATGTTCTCTGGCTCCAGTGTTATTTAGAAGATAGTTTGCGGTGGAACGGTCTCCGGAATTTGAATATGTCCCCTGTACTCGCCAGGCAAGGTCACGGAGAAAAGGGAAAGTGCCTTCCAACTGTCCGGTCAGCACATAACGGTGACCATTACTTCCATAAAGTATGGAAGTCTTTCCTTTCAAGGCCTTCTTCCGGAAGGGTAAGGGAGCCTGTTCCATGACAATAATTCCTCCCAAAGCTTCTGAACCATATCGTACCGCGTCAGAACCTTTTATCACCCGAATGGAAGCGTTTCCGTTCATATCCACTTCAGGAGCATGATCAACTCCCCATTGTTGGCCTGTCTGGCGGGAACCATTGTTTATGATTAATATCCGGTTGCCATACATTCCTTGGATGACAGGTTTGGCAACTGTCGTCCCCGTACTGATGGAACTTACGCCACTGACCTGTTCAAGCAGAGAGGTGAGAGAAGTTCCCAATGCGCGATTGATTGCGAAGGAAGTAAGGTTGTTGCTTACCGTATTCCGAGTCACTCCGGAGCACTCACCGGTAATAATGACTTCTTCCAGAATTTTTATCTCCGGATAAAGATATACTGTTTGAATATTCACCTTTTTGAATGCCTCACTCAAATATATATATTGAGATTTGTAGCCCAAACTCTGTACAAGAACTGTATCCTTGGAATTTGTCTTCCAAGGGATAATGATTCTTCCTCCGGTTGAACTGGCAAGGGGTTGATTCTCCAATAAGATGTAAGCTCCTTCAATCGGACGTCCGGTTTCCTTATCTACAACCAACAGTGTCCTATGTGTATCTGATTGCTGTCGGTATTTCTGTGCATACATCCTTGTAGGAGATATTGCACACAGCCAGACAATGAATAGACACACATATTGGAAATATGCATGAAATGTCATACTTTACGAAAATTGTAATGAAGTTATAAATTGTTTAAGATAACCAAAGGGCACAGCATCCCTCTTTCACATGTCATCTTATAATGCATGCAACCCATGAGAGGGATTGTAATAGTTGGACAGGAGGAGCGCGGAGAGACAATAGGGGAAAAGTAACAGTAATGTCCTTCTCCTTTTGGATAAGATATTCAACGGGGTTCTCTGTCTGAACGCAATTGTACTCAAAGCTCTCGGCTTCGGTAAATGAAGATAAAGTGAACAGGCAGATAGCACATTTATCGGCAGAATCATGATGGGAAGATTGTTGCTCATCATGAGATATACATAAATCTTCTTTGTGAACATGAAAGGCTTTCACAAAGAAGAAAGGCATCATAGTCAGCAACAATAAGCATGCCACTATGGCTCTGTATTTCCGCTTTTTTCTTGCATTATCCATTAGGTTGTAAAGATAGCAGATTGCATAATTGTACGCAATACCTATAAATGATGATTTTACGATCAAGTACGATTAAATATATTGTCCCGATTATTTTGATATGGGAATCAAATAAATCGACACATCGTTACCGGCTGTATGATAACAGGCTATAATAAATCTTCCTATTTTTATTCCTGTTCATATTGGAGGGCCTGTGTAAGATGCCCCCTAAAACCAAAATGATTCTTCTCCCAGAAAATATTCAGTAATGATCTCTTGATAAGTTTTGACCGATGAGCATTATTATTTTAAAATCAAGTACTTCGATTCTCATATAATTGTTTTTAAATTCGTTTAAAATTGAACGGTGTCCAATTGTTACGATAATACTTCAGTTCACGTTGATATTTCGAGGACGCAAAGTACGGCTCATTCCCAAAGCATAAGAGAAAGGATTGATGTCGAAATCGCGTTCAAATGTTCCGGTTACCATATTCTTTCTTTGCGGAAGTGTACCTGGAAAGTTTTGGTTACGCCAATTTCCTTGTACAGATATGCCAGCTTTTATCTTGTCTTCATTCCAATAGAAAGATTTTTTTATATTTATTGGTCGAGAGAGGCTACTACTACCCTCCTGAAGTTAGTAAACGGAATCATTTTTTACTTCCTCTTTTTTTCTTATTGTTGTGCATTAATAAATAAAGCTCTTGCAAGAAAAAAAAGGAATATTTTTGTCTTAGATATCATTGTGAATTTCAATTTAAATATAAACACAATATTGGACCGGATCAATTTGTCACAAATCATTTTATAACGAAGAAGGTATGTGTATGGACATATTAAAAAGAATAGCGTCACTCGTCAATACCAAATCATTAGCACCAATCATTTGAAAAACAATATACAAAAAACGCTTTCCGCCAATCTCCTTTAATTGGGCGGAGTTAAGTTCAAATCTTACATTATCCAAATATATATCCTTTACAGAAGAAAAGAGACCATTCAAGACGTTCTTGCTCCATTTATTCTTTTCCCATTGCAATGAATCATGATCCTTAATTACAAATTCCACATACTGTATCCATCTATCTATAGAATTGGAAAACTTATTTTTCACATCACCATAATTACTATTCTTAAGTTTATTTTTCACAAACTCATGCAAATCTGGTGTTGAGTAGGCTATCAACTCATTCTTCAATTCACTTAAGGGTTTAAAACCGGTGAATATTTTATCAAATTCTGCAAGCAACAAGCCACCATTACCCTTTGCATACATGCTTAAATGTAGTGTAAGCATGTTGCCTGTGTCGCTTTTTTCTTTCAGAGTTGTACTGATTTCCACAGCATACGCACTTTCATCATATGAAAAAATGTGACCATTAAATAGAGATGGATTTTCATATATCCCTCTCATATACTTCTGTTTTATAAAATCTGTATTTACAGTAACCTTTCCTTCATAATATTTATTCTTGTCAAACAGAAGTGATATTCTTTTTTTAGACCTACTATTATTGTACCTAAGATAGAAAGAAAGCTGATTTTGCTCATATTTTATATCTTCAAGAACCGTCTTCTCAAGATCTTCCAGAGTAAAAAGATATTTTTCTCCCCCTACATTTATAGAATAAAAGTCCACTAACCGGCCTAAATTCTCAATTGTAAACATGTTCACTTTATGTAATCTGTAAAAGCTATCAAAATCAAGCTTTGCATAATAATCAGCATTTGAAAATATAGAAGACGTCATTAGAGATGTGAATATATATAAAGAAAAATTTGAAGATAGTGTTGATATAAAAGAGATACGAAAAAAGTGGTTAAGTGGAATATCCATGTCAGATATCGTTCAACATGAAAATGCAGTTAATATAGTAACTCAACATTATTCTTTCAATATGCCTTGGGTTCTCAATGGTATTTCAAAGAAAATGAAGAAACAGAATTTAATTGAAGAAGCGGATACTATCGAAGAATTGGCTATTCTTGTAGAATTAGGATTACCTAACATAAAATCAGTTAAAATCTATCAAGCAGGAATTCGCTCAAGGATTTCTGCCTATGAAATTGCCAACTTATATGATGATGATCTTTGGGAAAAAAGCATTAGAACATATAAACAAGATTTAATAGACCATGCTGATTACTATAAAAACCAAGTATCAGAAAATGCAGCATTATGGATCGATTTATTAGTAAGATTTTCGAAGAGAAAATTTATAAAAATTAAAAAAGTTCCTAACTTCAGATATGGAAAAGTACATAAAAGAACAAAAAGGTTAATGGCAAGAATAATTAATGATAAGCAATATTTAGTTAGTCCGAATTTTAGTGTTATAAATGAAATAGGTGAATCAGATATTGACTTTTCTAAAGTCAGTAATATTAATGGAATTTACTTTGATTATGACGAAGATGATAAACTTTGGAAAATAACTTGCATGAATCCTTATGTGGTATTTACGTAATTACTATATACTTTTGGGAAGAGATGAGAATAAGTATTTAGACATTATTAGTTGTTAATTTATCGCTATAAGGCTTATTCTTGAAGCATTAAACAACCAATTACAAACTAAAATAAGTTTTGATTAACTTGTAACTATTAACAACATTGACTATCTTTGTCGTAGAGAGATATTTGAAATTATGCAGAGCAATGCAATGTGTAGCTGGACTTCCACTACTATATCGTTACTTGCATCTTTATAAAAACACTTTTAATCGCTGATTTATAAAAGATTAAAACGAACTACACTCTTTTCTATAGTGAAACGATTTGTTTCACACCGGGAAACACTTTGTTCCAAGC
>UMCR01013359.1_pt1 | contig 23379 bp, 18 predicted proteins | sample 1964301 | NCBI WGS metagenome assembly UMCR01 (sample SAMEA4835975, study PRJEB28245) | human gut metagenome | biome: gut microbiome; material: fecal sample | place: Denmark | collected 2008
TTTAACAATGCTGCCAATGGCAAGGTCACTTAATTTGGCAACGTGTTTGCGTGTTAATGGCGGCGGAGTGTCCTCGCGCGGGTCGCGCCCGGGGCGTGCCAGTGCTGCCAAAATGTCCGTAACGGTGGGCAGCCCGGCATCAAGCGTTTTTGCTATTTGTTCAGCGTCGGCGTTTGCGGCGGCGTGCTGCAATTCTGCGCCGGTGCAGTCTTTTAAGCCAAAGCCCAAAAGTTTTATAATTTCTTCCGTCAGCTTGTAGCTTTCCGGGTGTACGCTGGTGTTGTCAAGCGGGTTTTGCGCGCCTGCAATGCGTAAAAAGCCTGCGCACTGCGTAAAGGCGGCGGGGCCAAGCCTGCTTACTTTTAAAAGTTCTTTGCGGGCGGTAAAGCTGCCGTGTTCATCGCGCCAGGCAATAATGTTTTTGGCAACGGTTGGCGAAACGCCTGCAACATAGCTTAAAAGTGCGGGCGAGGCGGTGTTAAGTTCCACGCCAACGTGGTTAACGCAGCTTTCCACAACGCCGGTGAGCGTTTCGGCCAGTTCTTTCTGGTTAACGTCGTGCTGGTACTGCCCTACGCCAATGGCTTTCGGCTCAATTTTTACAAGCTCCGCCAGCGGGTCCTGCACGCGGCGTGCTATGGAAACCGCGCCGCGCAGCGAAACGTCAAGCTCCGGCAGTTCTTCGCGTGCCAGTTTAGAGGCAGAATATACGGAAGCCCCTGCTTCGCTGACAATGGTATAGGCAATGTTAAGCCGGTGTTTTTCAATCATCTGCGAGGTAAATTCTTCCGTTTCGTAAGAAGCGGTGCCGTTGCCGATGGCAACAAGCGTTACGCCGTAAGTGTTTACAAGGTTTAAAAAGCCTGCTTCGGCCTGTGCCCTTTGTTTTTCGCTGCCGGTAATGTATAAAGCGTCGGTGGCCAGTGTTTTGCCCTGCGGGCTGATGACAGCCGCTTTGCAGCCGGTGCGGTAGCCGGGGTCAAGCCCAAGCACGGTGTGCCCGGCAACAGGCTGCTGCAATAACAGCTGGCGCAGATTAGCCGCAAAAATGCTGATGGCCTGTTTTTCGGCTTTTTCGGTAAGTTCGTTTCTAATTTCACGCTCCAGCGAAGGGAAAATAAGGCGTTTGTAGCTGTCGGCAAGTGCCGCTGTATACATTTCAGTCCATACGGTGTGCTGCTGTATTTTCAGTTTGTGCGCCAGTTTTTCGGTCATAATTTCGGCGGGGTATTTAAGGCTTACTTTGAGCAGCCCTTTATTTTCGCCGCGGTTTAGTGCCAAAATGCGGTGCGGCGGCAGGCGGTGTACCGGTTCGGCATAATCCGCGTACATTAAAAAGTCTTTGGCTTCTGTTTCGTCTGCGCCAAGCGCCGATGCAAGCTCGGCGTTCTTCCACAGTTCGCGGCGTATAAAATCGCGCACGGCGGCGTTATCAGAGATGTTTTCGGCAACGATGTCCATTGCTCCCTGCCACGCTTCTTCGGTGCTGTTTACGCCTTTTTCCGCATCAATATGCAGTGCGGCAAGTTTTTCAAGCGGCAGCGGCGGATGTACCTGCTGCGTTATAAGTTCTGCCAGCGGCTCCAGCCCTTTTTCGCGGGCTATTTGCGCGCGGGTGCGCTTTTTGGGGCGGTAGGGCAGGTATAAATCTTCAAGTTCCTGCATTTTTACTGCGGCTTCAATCAGCGTTTTAAGTTCCGGCGTCAGTTTTTCCTGCGCTTCAATGGCGGCAAGTATTTCCGCACGGCGTTCTTCCAGCTGGCGCAGGTATTTGGCTCGTTCTTCAATGCTGCGCAGCGCTTCTTCATCCAAAGTGCCGGTGGCTTCTTTGCGGTAGCGCGCAATAAAGGGTATGGTGTTGCCGCCGTCCAAAAGTTCCAGTGCGGCGTGCACCTGCTGCGGTTTTACTTTCAGCTCGGCTGCTATAATTTGTTCAATAGTCATGGCGTACCTCGTTTTACAAAAATAATATTACTACATTCGCCGCGGTCAGGAAAAATCCTTGTGGCGTATTAGTGAAATATTTTTGTCAACGGATAATGAATATTGACAGAGAAAATCTTATTTAATATAATTATTAAAAAGATTTATTAAGGCTGCATTGCTTTAAGGGCAATGCCGGAAGGAGGAGCTTATGTTAACTAACAGCGAACTTACTGCTATTTTGCGCGAAAACGGCTATAAAGTTACGCCGCAGCGCCTGGCTGTGTACGAAACGCTGGCAGCAACGCATGAACATCCCAGCGCTGAAATGCTGTACAAAACGCTGCGCCCCAAATATCCTTCCATGAGTTTTGCTACCGTATATAAAACCGTGGAGATATTAAACAGGCTGCATGTCATCCAAATCATCAATACCGGTGAGGACAGCTTCCGCTATGATGCCGACATCAGCGACCATCACCATGTGCAGTGCACCTGCTGCGGCAAGGTAGAGGATTTGTTTAATGTTGATTACAGCGGTATTATGGCACAGGCCGAAAAAGAAAGCGGCTACAAATTAAGCGGGCACCAGTTCTATTTTTACGGGGTCTGCGAAAACTGCCGCAAAAAACACTGAGCATACTGAAAGGGCCCCGTTCGGGGTCCTGTTTATTTTTCAGTGGGAAATAAAAGTTACAAATATTTAAAAAAATTTACTTTTTTATCAATCTTAAGTGCTTAACTTTTGCTATAATTATAAGGTATAAAAGTAAAAATGGGGAGGATTAATTATGGAACTTGCCCAAAGAATTGAACATACATTATTAAAACCCGAAGCAACCGTTAAAGATATTATGCGTCTTTGCGACGAAGCGCAGAAATACCACCTGTACGCCGTATGCGTAAATCCGTGCTATGTGCCGCTGGCAAAGCACCTTTTGCAGGGCACTGAGGTAAAAGTTGTAACCGTGGTTGGTTTTCCGCTGGGCGCAACTTTCAGCAGCGTTAAAGCGCTGGAAGCCAAAACGGCAATGGAAGAACATGCCGATGAAATTGATATGGTGATGAATGTTTCGGCCTTTAAAACAGGCGATTATGCTGCCGTAACGGAAGATATCCGCCGCGTGGTGGAAGCAGCGGCGCCCTGCCCGGTAAAAGTTATTATCGAAGCGGCGTACCTTACTCCGCGTGAAAAACGCACTGCCTGCCGCATTATTGCCGACGGCGGCGCAAAATTTGTAAAAACCTCCACCGGTTTCGGCAAAGGCGGCGCAACTGTGGAGGATGTAAAACTTTTGCACGAAGAAGCAGGCAAGTATGGTTTAAAAGTTAAAGCCGCAGGCGGAATCCGCGATGCGGAAACTGCCAAAGCCATGGTTGAAGCAGGCGCCGACCGCATAGGAACCAGCGCAGGCGCAGCCATTGCCGCAGGTGAAGCATGACGGGCGAGTTTAAAATTTCCGTGCTGGCCAGCGGCAGCAAAGGCAATGCCACCATTATTACAGCAGGCGGCAAAAACTTTTTGATAGATGCCGGTATCAGCTGCCGTCAGCTTACGCAGCGCATAAAAGAAACCGGCATGCAGCCGGAGGATTTGGACGGCGTGCTTTTGACGCACGAACACCGCGACCATATCAGCGGCCTGCCGGTATTCAGCCGTAAATACCACTTGCCGGTGTTTGCCAACGAACCAACCTGGCGCAGTTTTCCGCAGCGCAGCGAAATGGAGCGCAGCTGCTGCCGTCTGCTGCCAAAATGCCTGGAAACGGAAGGGCTGAAAATTGAAAACTTTGCCGTTCCGCATGACGCGGCAGGTGCCGTAGGCTATGTGTTCAGTTATGCCGGTGCGCGCTGCGTGTACCTTACGGACGTTGGCTTTATTACGGAAGAAATTAAAAATAACGTTGCCGGTGCGGATATACTGGTGCTTGAAGCAAACCACGACGAAGAAATGCTAAAAAAAGGCATTTACCCATATGCCTTAAAGCAGCGCATTCTGGGTACGCGCGGGCATTTATCCAACAAAGCCGCGGGCTGGCTGCTTTCGCAGATGGAGCGGCTGCCGGGTGAAGTAATACTGGCGCATCTCAGCCAGGAAAACAACACGCCGGAGCTTGCGCTTAAAACGGTGCGCGGAATTTTGGACGCAGGAGAAACCGGCGGGGATACGCAAATATATGTAGCCTCGCAGGATGAAATAGTAAAAAATTATTGAGGGGTGTAAAAAATGCAGAAAACATTGCTTAAAAAATCAATGAATTTATTTTTGTGCGGCATATTAAGCACGGCCGTGCTTTTAGGCGGATGCGGCATCGGCAATACTGCCAATACGCAGAAAGAAGAACAGCCTGCCGCCGCAGTTCAGCAGGAAGTAAAGCTTTCCGGCGCGCGCAATACGCCGGTAGTGGTAGCGGCGCAAAAAGTTGGCCCTGCTGTTGTAGGCATAACCAACAAAGCCTATGTGCGCGACTTTTTTAACCGCGTGCAGCTTACCGAGCGCGGCACCGGCAGCGGCGTTATTTACGATAAAAGCGGCCTGATTGCCACCAACAACCACGTTGTGGAAGGTGCGCAGGAAATTATCGTGAGCCTGACGGACGGGCGCAGCGTTAAAGGCAAAGTGCTTGGCGCAGATGCCGCAACAGACCTTGCCGTTGTTAAAATTGATGTTGACGAAGATTTGCCGGTAGCCAAATTCGGCGATTCTTCCACCTTGCAGGTTGGCGAACCTGCTATTGCCATCGGCAACCCGCTGGGGCTGGAATTCCGCGGCAGCGTAACGGTTGGCGTTATCAGCGCGTTAAACCGCTCTATCGAACTGGGCGACCGCAAGTTTAACCTTATTCAGACTGATGCCGCCATTAACCCCGGCAACTCCGGCGGCGCGCTTGTTAATGCCGACGGCGAGGTTGTAGGCATTAACTCTGCCAAAGTAGCGGTAAGCGGCGTCGAAGGCATTGGTTTTGCCATCCCGGTAAACTCCGCCAAACCTATTTTGGACGAGCTTGCCCAGCACGGACGCATTGCACGCCCCTATATCGGCGCCAGCCTGATTGATAAAGATATTTCCGCACGTTATGGTTTTGACCTTGATTTGCACGGCGGCATTTTTGTAATGAAAATTGTTACCGGCGGCCCTGTTTATAACGCAGGCATGCGCCCCGGCGACATTATTTTAACCTTTGACGGCGCTAAAGTGGAAACCGTGCCTGAACTGCGCACCAAACTTGCAGAAAAGAAAGTTGGCGACACTGTTGCCATTGTTGTGCTGCGTGCAGGCATTGAACGCACCTTGCAGGTAACTTTGCAGGAAATGCCGGAGGGCAACTGATATGAAAATCAGCCTCGTCTGCGTAGGTAAAATTAAGGAAAAATACCTCACCGAAGGCATTGCCGAGTTTACCAAACGCCTGACGCCGTACTGCAAGCTGGAAACCATTGCCATTGGCGAAGAAAAAATGCCGGATAACCCTTCGCCTGCCGAAAAAGAGCAGGTGCTGGCTAAAGAAACGGAGCGTTTGATAAACGCCATACCGGCAAACGCTTATGTGGTGCTTTTGGATTTGCAGGGCAGGGAAATAACCTCGCCTCAGCTGGCGGAAGTGTTTGATGGCTGGGCGCTGTCGGGCAAAAGCCATATCGCCTTTGTTATTGGCGGTGCGTTTGGTTACACGGATGCTTTGCGCAGGCGCGCAGATATGCGCTGGAGTTTTTCCAAGCTGACTTTTACGCACCAGATGATACGCCTTTTGCTGGTAGAACAAATTTACCGTGCTTTTAAAATAAGCCGCGGGGAAAAATACCATTGGTGAAAGTAAGTTAATAAGAATAAAATTGCCATTGCTTCTTTTAACGGAAGTAATGGCAATTTTTTTGTAAAGCAGCTTATATAGCCAACATTACAGCTATGTTCTGTTGTATAATTTATATAATGGCTCAAGGAAAAACAACATATTTATATACAAGAACGGAGTTGCTGCATGTGGTAAAACACAAAGAAAATTTACAGTTTGTAAAAAACAGATTGCTTAGTATGTATGCCAGGCTTGCTGATGGGCATACGCTTTATAAACAGGAAGAAGCCGTAAGGTTTAATTGTTCTTTAAGGTCAATACAAAGAGATTTTGATGACTTGCGGGCATTTATAGCAAACCAAAGTGAGCAAACTGGCGTTGTTCAACAGCTTTTGTATGATAGAAAAGTAAACGGCTATAAGTTAATTCCGCCTGTGCGCAGCTTGTTAAGTAACGAGGAAGCTTTTGCCGCTGCCAAAATATTATTGGAAAGCAGGGCTTTGATGAAAGCAGAAATGTTTCCCATATTAGAGAAAATGGTTTCCTGTTGCGTTCCTTATGAGAATCAACGGCACATTAATGAGATGATAGCTAATGAAAAATTTCACTATACGGAGCTGCACCATCAAACGCTGCTTTTAGGGAAATTGTGGCAGATTTCTCAGGCAATAAAGAAGCAGCAGGAGCTGCAAATAATTTATTGCAGGAAAAACGGCTCTAAAGTTAACAGGCTTGTTAAACCGTTAAGTATAATGTTTTCTGAGTTTTATTTTTATCTGATTGCTGTTATTGATGATAGCAGTACAAAAAAGATAATTTATAAAGAAGGCTGTGAACAATTACCTACTGTGTACAGAATTGACAGGATAAAAAACTGTAAATTAACCGGTACTCGTTTTAAAGTACCGTATGAGAACAGATTTGAGGAAGGGGTTTTTAGAAAAAGAGTTCAGTTTATGTACAGTGGTAAACTGCATAAGGTAAAATTCTGGTTTAGAGGCCCATCTTTAGAAGCTATACTTGACCGTATTCCAACGGCAAAAGTATTAGAGCATTCTGAAAAAGGCTATTTTATTACTGCCGAAGCTTATGGTGAGGGAATGGAAATGTGACTTAAAAGCCAGGGGAATAATGTAGAATTTGTATATTGAAAAATAAAGGGCAAACCAATAATAGAAAAATTAATATTTGCTGAATAAAAGACGACATTGCCAAGCGTTGGCTATGCCGTCTTTTATAATTATGCATAAAAAATATAGAGCTTAAAACAGCTGTTATAAAAGTTTATTGTACTGTCAATTGATAATAGTAATATTAGTGTATTTTGAGTAAATTAATATGTGCATCTTATTGATAACAATCTCTTTATATAAATGTATAAGTATGAAAATTCAAAGTATAGCTTTGTTGTTTAAATTTTAATTTGTGGGATAATTTTAATAAGAGGTGAAAGAGGATTGTTTGCTTTAAAATACAAAGAAATCGGTTTAAAAATTGCTTATTACAGAAAGAAAAAAGGCTATACTCAAACACAACTTGCTGAAATGGTTGGAATAAGCAGCAATTACCTCAGTTTAATCGAGCGCGGCAATAAAGGGCAAAGTTATTCAATGGAAACGTTATTTAAAATTGCAGAGGCATTGGATGTAAATGCGAACGATTTACTGGAAGGAATATGAATCTCTCCATTTTTGCTCATATAGCTAATTAATTCAAAGTTTGTTTAAAAATCGATTTTTTTAGTTTTTATTTTATGCAGATTAATTTTCTGAAAAAATTGTTGATAAATAATATACAAAAGTATGTATATTATTTACAAATAAAACTAATTTAAAATTTTAAGAAAAGAGGATGAATTGATGAAAAAACGGGATTTAACAAAAAAAGTTTTATGCACTGTTTTGGCAGCCAGTGTATTTGGTGTTTTTAGTAACGGAATAGTTGAAGCTGCCAAAGCTTTTGAAAATGGGACGTATCATTTAGAAGAAGGACAACATTATACCGATGATGGAGAAAATGTTTATTTCAAAAATGCTACTGTTACTGTCGATGGCACATATGAAGTGCAGAATGTAGAAATTGAAGGGGATAACAAAATAACAGTTAATGGTGCAGGTGTTGTTAAAGAAGGCATTGATATGGGAATGCGTAACCCAGCGGGTTCGGTTAATGCTGAGTTAGTTGCAAAAAATGCAAAAATATATGGCATTATTGATATCGCTGCCGGTCAAGCAACATTGGAAAACAGCGAAATTATTTCCGGTAGAGCTTTAGAAACCGAAGAACCTGGAAAATATGTTCAGGAAAATATTCGTGTACATACTGAAGGCAGCGGACAGGGTAAGTTAACACTCAATAATGTTAATGTTACCGGCGATGTTATGGCGGAATATGATGGTGCTGAAGTTGAAATTGAGGGCGGTACTTTTACCGAAGTTGAATATTATGAATATGATGACGACCACAATTACTTATTAGGTACTGCCGGTAATTTTGTTACGGATGGCTATACAGAAGTTCATGCTGAAAAGGGCGGTAAGGTAACTATTAATAATGCTGTGCTTAATACCGGTGTATCTGCTTTTGGCAACGATAGCGTAGTAACGGTTAATAACAGCAGCATTAGCACTAAAGGCAGTATTTTTGCATTAGCAGGCGGCCAAATTTATTTAAACGGTGATGCAAATACTGTTTATTCCCTCGGCGGTGAAGATGTTTTTATGGCTTTAACCGGCAGTGAAGATGGTGAGAGCGGCGATGGTTTAATTGTAATAAACGGCGGCACCTTAAAAGCAGAAAATTTAAGATATTTAGTTGGCATAGATAATAATAATCCTTGGGCTTCTAAACTTGAAGACGAGGGCTTTTCAATCACCGAAGGCGGCATTGTATTGCAAAATAACGGCATCATCGAAACCAAAGGCGACCAGATTTTTGAACGTGGCGTAGATGTAAGCAGTGACGAAGCAGTACTTGCTTCTACCTCCGGTGCTGTAACCAATGATGCTATCAGCTATGAAGGCGGTACGTTAAGACTGACTGATGAAAAATACAGCTTAGGTTATGTAAGTTCAGCTCTTGAAAATTTAAAACTTCATCAATCGGGTAGCCAAACACAAATTGTTATGACCGGGAAACTTATAAATGGTCCTACGATTTCCATAGACGAAATTAATAGTGTTGAAGGAAGTTTAAATGGAGCTGTACTGGAGGGTGTGACTGTTACTGCAGATAGTAACTTTATTGTTGGTACAGCAACAAAACCTGAAATTACAGGAGGTATTAATGGCGTAACAGAGATAGAAAAATCAGTAGAAAACGGCTTTGGTGCAGCAAATCTTAATTTAATAGATGTTTCTACCGATGGTTCTATCGGTATGGTTATTACTAATGCTGAAAATGTAACTCTTGGCGATAGTGAAGGTGGTCAATTAATTACTGTTGCCGGTAATGCTTCTGATAATGTAAAAGTAGTAGTAGGACTTGACAATGGTACTAATGTTGATGGCGTACAAAATAAAACGGGTTCTTTTACTATAGGTATTGACAGTAGCACAAGCAACACTAAATATACCTTAACCGGCAGTGTAACTGTTAACGAAGGCAGCGCGCTTAATGTAAACGGGCAAGCTACCGTAACCGGCGGTGTAGAACTTAACAATGGTTCTGTTAATGTTGGATACGGTACTTTGGCAAGTAACATTACTGCTAAAGGTAATACTTCAATTACCGGTACTGCAAAGGTTGGCACTTTAACTGGTGCTGCTGATACTGTTATCAATGTAGGTAATGAAACTAATGCAGGCAATGTAACTGTTGAAACTGCTGATTTGCAAGGCGCAACTGTATTCCTTGACCCGACATGGGTAGACGGAGATGAAATTACTGACGCCAGCAAGATGGCTGTTGCAGGTAAAGACGGCAAAGTAACCCTTAATGGTAAATATGTTGTAGGGGAGAACTCCGTAATGAGCTTTGGCGTAGATAACAACGAAAAAGCACAGGAAACTTTTGCTAAAACAGGCTTAACCTGGGGCGGTGAAGAAGAAGCTATTATTGCTGGATTATATATTAACGGCAGTGTTGATTTAACTAACGGTGCTGTTGTAGTTGATGGCAGCATGGAAAAAGTACCTGCTAATACAATTGCTAACGGTACTTTTACCGCAGCAGCAAATTCTATTGTGATGGTTAATGGGCAGGCTATTAATGATGAAAATGAGTCTGCGGCTATTACTGAAGCTAAAAATGTTGATGTTGCTGATACCAGTAAACTTTACATTGATGGCGCTAAGAAAGGCGAAACCTATCATGTAATCGCTGGTGCTGATAGTGCTTGGAATGATACAAATATTATCAGCAACAACGCATTGCTTAAATTCGCTGGTGAAAGCAATGCTGACAGCAAATTTGATGTAACTGCAAGCTATGATAAAGTTGATAATGTTTATGGCGCAGGCGCTGTAGAAATTGCTAACATTGTTGATAAAACTTTGGAAACTAAATATGAAGGCGACAAAGCATTCGATTTCTTCAACGCAGCGGCAAATGCTAATAACAATGCAACTAAAGATGCTCAGATTGCAGCCTTCAACAGCGCAGCAAACATGGGCGAACTGGCTGGCGTTAACCACGGTACTTACAGCATGAGCAATGCTATGACTGACGCTGTTGCACATCACTTAAGCCTTGCAACCCATGGCGAACAGGATAAAGACATCTGGGCACATTACATCCATAACAAAGAAGATATTGACGGTATGGATTTCGGCGGTGTTGATGGCAGCTATGAAGCACAGTACAACGGCATTGTAGTTGGCAGCGACCTGTACAAAAACGGTAAAACTACAGCAGGTATTGCTTTAAGCTATGCTGACGGCAACATCAACGGCAGCAATATTGCTTCCAGTACTAAAAATGATGCCGAATACTATGGCGCAAGCTTGTATGGACGTATTGACAATGGCGACAGCGCAATTCTTGGCGATATCAGCTACATGCACAGCGATAACGATATTACCCAAAACAACAGCGGTCACGAAATTACTGCTTCTGCCGATGCTGACGCATTCAGCATTGGTATCCGTGCAGAACAGGCTTATAAAGCCGGTGCAGGTAAATTTGTTCCGTATGCTGGCATCCGTTATATGCATCTTGGCGCAGGCGATTACAGCAACAGCCTTGGCATGGAATACAATGCCGATGACCAGAACCTGTGGCTTTTGCCGGTTGGCGTAACTTACAGCGCAGAAGTACAAAGCGGTGACTGGACTGTAAAACCGATTGCAGAAGTAGGCTATGTATGGACTATGGGAGACCGTGATACTGACCAGACTGTAATCCTGAACGGCGCAAGCGATACCTTCGGTTTTGAAACTGCTGACAGCGGCAGCTTTATCGGCAGATTTGGCATTGAAGCTGAAAAAGCTGATGTAACTTATGGTTTAAGCTACGAATATCAGAAAGGCGATACCGTTAAAGCCAATAAATGGATGGCTAACCTGACCTGGAGCTTCTGATAAAGTGATTAATTTAACGTAACTTATAGCATTATAAGTTACGTTAAAAATGTACAGATAAAATGATACATAAGTAGTACCATTGGTAAAAGCACCTTAGTAAGAATAAAAAGCCGCAGTTCATAAAGTGAACTGCGGCTTTTTGCCTTAAAGTAACATAAGTATATTTTTCCACACTTTTCTTCGTTTAAAGTTATATAAAATCAAAAACTCAATATACTAAAACACCGATAATACCGCTGATGAGCATAAGGCTGATGGCGCCTACTTTGCGGTAGTAGTGCAGGTAAAAAAGTACGGCCAGTACCGGTATGCCGATGGGGTTAAAAGAGCTGCTTTCGCTGGTGGCGTTGTCTATCGGGAAAACGGTAATATTTAAAAAGAAAATTACTGCCGTAATCATAAAGGCAATAACCGCCGGGCGAATGCCGCACAGCGCTTCTTTAACAAGGCGCGACTGGCTGAACTTTTCCAGTGAGCGCGCTACAAAGTAAACGATAATGAACGAGGGCAGCGAAACGCCGAGCGTGGCGATGAACGAGCCCATAAACGCAGGCACAAAATCCGGACCGCAGACGCGCGCACCGACATAGGTTGCTGTGTTGACGGCAATAGGCCCCGGCGTCATCTGCGAAATGGTGATGATGCGTGCGTATTCCGCTGCGGGAATCCACCCATGTGCCAGAACTTCCTGCTGGATGACGCTGACCATGGCAAGGCCGCCGCCGAAGGAGAACAGGCCGATTTTAAAGAACACAAAAAACAAATCCCAGTAAATGCCCATCATTCAGCCCTCCTTCCCAAAAGGCGGTAAGCGGCAATGGCGTACAGCGCCGCCGCGATAACGGTAGAGGCAATGCCGAAGCCCAAAACGTAAATTTCTGAAACGGAAATTAAAAGTATAGCCCACCCAAGTTTGTTGCTGACGGAAGAAGCAAACATTTTTTTGGTGGCAACTACCAAAAGCACAGTAATGGCGGCGTTAACCCCGGCGAAGAATTTTAAAATGTAAGTGTTGCTGTCCAGTCCGCTGGAGGCAAACAGCATGGCAATGGCAAAAATAATTAAAAACGAAGGCAGCACTACGCCGATGGTGCAGACAAGCGCGCCCATAATTCCTGCCAGACGGTAGCCTAAAAAAGTGGCGGAGTTAACGGCAATAACGCCCGGCAGCGATTGTGCAATCGCTAGCACGTCGGTAATGTCCTTATCGTCAATCCAGCCCTGGCGTTCAACAAATTCGTCGCGGATTAAGGGAATCATGGCAAGGCCGCCGCCGATAGTGAACAACCCTATTTTAAAAAACACATTAAACATGTGTAGGTAGCTTACTTGTTTTTGCTGCATATCAACACTTCTTTCCCAAAACATAATTAACAGGTGATAAATATATTATCTCCTAAATATGCAGGCTTGGCAAGTTAAATTGTGGATATGTTATTGTTTATGTCATTTAGTTTTAATTTGCGTTTCCTCTTTGTATTTACGTTAATATTTTTTAATTTACTTTTTTACACATCTTCGTTCTTTTGAGTGACCAAAAGAACGAAGCAAGAAAAGTCATGCGGCAAACAAAAATTTACAGATTTTGTTGCTAAAGCAAAAATCTGCATGCGGTACGCCGAAACCAATAAAAATTTCCACGAAACTCGCTGCGCTCAAACATCGGGAAATTTTTATTGTCTTTCAGTAAATACCGCTAAATTTTTAATGCCGCGCTCTGGCGTAAACCTTACTTCTCAAATACTTATTATGAAAATACAATTTATAATTTTGTATTCTTAAAAATTTCGGCAACATTGCTATTGTTCATAACAATTTACTTAAAGTGCGAATTTGGGCGAAGCGCGACATTCAAAGAATAGGCAAACTTATAATTAAGGTACTTGCAGCGTTTGCCGAGGACTGTTTGAGTTTGCGCAGCAAACGAGTTCCGCAGGAGCTGCAAGTGCCAGCTTATTTACTGCTTTTGCCGTTTATTTTTTGTTGGAGCGAAACTTTCTTGGTTCGTTCTTTGGTTACAAAGAATGAACATGAGTAGTAAAGTAAATAAAAAATATAATAAAGTAACTACAAAGACTAAACATATGTAAAAACTTATATCAAACTCAGGTTACTGTTTGACAAGAATTAAAAAAGCATTATAATATAAAGAAAGAGGGATAATCCGGTAGTCGCGTGTCGGTTCTCTCCTCGAAAGTTAACAACTGTTGAAAGAAAGACCGGCTTCGACCATAGCTGGTCTTATTTCATTTTACGCTGTTATTTGCGTATCGAAATAATGATAGCAACGAGCGTTCCAAAGGCAATCATTAAAGAAAGCGATTCGTATGTTGTCATTGCTATCACCTCCCTGAAAAAAGGAGGAACCAACCTATCGGATTATCCCATGCAAAATAGTATAGCAGATGAATATGTAAAAATAAACCCCTGAAAAAATTTTTTCAGGGGTTTATTTGTCTTAATATTTTTGTATTTCTATATCCACCGATGTGCGCCATTTTAAAATAAGCGCAACGATAAGGCTTAACACAAATGCCGCTGCAAAAACGTACAGCGTTGCCGTGTAGCCGCTGGTGGTTTCGCGCATGTAGGATAACAGCAGCGGCCCGGCAATGCCTGCCAACCCCCACGCCGTTAAAATTTTGCCGTGGATGGCGCTTAATTCTTTCGTTCCGAACAAATCGCTTAAATACGCCGGCATGCACGAAAAGCCGCCGCCGTAGCAGGAAATAATTACAAATACCAAAATCTGGAACAGCAGGGCATTAGTTGTTTGCGCCAGCAGATAAAAAGCCGCTATTTCGATAATGAAAAACAAAACATATACGCTGCGCCTGCCGATATAATCGGAAACAGTGGACCAGGCAATGCGCCCGCCGCCGTTAATCAGCCCGATAATGCCAACCATGGAAGCCGCTGCTTCCGGCATCATGCCCGCAACCTCCTGCGCCATGGGCGAAGCAACGGCCAAAAGCCCGATGCCGCAGGTGATGTTGGTAAAGAATATCCACCACAGTGCGTAAAACTGCCAGGTTTTAAGCGCCTGCGCAGCAGTATAGCTTTTGGGCTGCAAAAGTGTGGTGTAGCCGCTTTTTGTTTGTTGCTCCTGCGACTGTGTTTTGGGCGGCTCTAAGTACGAGGCTGAAAGCACCATAATTACCATGTAGGCTGCGCCCAGAATAATAAAGTTTTGCATAAGCCCGTAAGCCGCAACAAGGTGCTGCATTAACGGCCCGGCAATTAAACTTGCAAAGCCAAAGCCCATAATGGCAAGCCCGGTGGCAAAGCCGCGGTTATTGGGAAACCATTTAACCAAAGTTGATACTGGCGTTATATAGCCAACACCCAGCCCGATGCCGCCGATAAAACCGTAAAACAAATACAGCAGCGCAAGGCTTTTTAAATGTACGGCAAGGGCAGTGCCAAGCATACCGGTGCCAAAAAACAGCGCGCTGGTAAACCCGCTTCTGCGCGGGCCGTGTTTTTCTACAAAGCCGCCTAAAAAACCGGCGGAAAGCCCTAAAAACAAAATTGCAATGGAAAAAGCCCATGTTGTTTCCTGCAAGGTAAAGCCAAGTTCCGCCATAATGGGGCGGGTAAGTACGCTCCACGCATAAACGCTGCCGATGGAAATGTGGATGCCTACTGCTGCCAGTGCGATAAGCCATCTGTTTTTCATGATAAAATCTCCTTTACTGTGCAACGAAGGAGAGAAACATCCAGACAAAAAAGCCGTCCGGGCATTTCTCTCTGCCCAGACGGCCGGCTAATCTTACAGCAGCGCGGTCCACGTGGTTAGTTCCACTTATATCCGTCAGTTCCGCGTCGCCTATGCAATTGAATAAATTAATTATATCAGCCACGGCTTTTTTGTCAAGCAAATCTGCGCATAAGCCGGGCGATTTTGTTTTTGGCGCTGATTTGTGTTAAGATATAAACATACTTGTGAGCGAGGTAAGATTATGATTTTAAGTGCAGAAAATTTGGGCCATAGCTATGGCGTAAGAACTTTGTTTAAAAATATCAGTTTTAATATAGAAGAAGGCGACAAAATAGGCGTTATCGGCGTTAACGGCACGGGCAAAAGCACGCTGCTGCGCGATATAGCCACCGGCGAACCAAGCGAAGGAAAGATTGCAAAAAACGGCACCTGCGTAATTGAATATTTGCCGCAGGACCCTGCTTTTGACCCTGATGCAACGGTGCTGGAACAGGTGTTCAGGGGTGAATCGCCTCAGCTTGACGTTGTGCGCCGTTATGAAGAAGCCGTGCAGCAGGCAGAGGCAGAGCCGGAAAATAAAACCGCGCGCCAGAAGCTGCTTGCCCTGCAGCAGGAGATGGACAGCAAATTTGCCTGGCAGATGGAAAGCGAAGCCAAAGCCGTTTTGGATAAACTTGGCATTACCGATTTGCAGCAGCCGATGAAAGAACTAAGCGGCGGCCAGCGCAAACGCGTGGCTTTGGCCGGTGTTTTGGTGCGCCCCAGCGACCTTTTGATTTTGGACGAACCTACTAACCACATGGACAACGAAACCGTTGCCTGGCTGGAAGAAGTTTTGCAGAAACGCAAAGGCGCGCTTTTAATGGTTACGCACGACCGCTATTTTTTTGACCGTGTTGTAAACCGCACTTTGGAAATTGACGGCGGCGAGGGCTATTTATATTCCGGCAATTACAGTTTGTTTTTACAAAAGCGCGAAGAACGCCGTATTGCGGCAGCCGGGGCAGCGCAGCGCCTGCGCAACGTGTACAGGCGCGAACTGGCGTGGATAAGCCGCGGGGCGGAAGCACGCCGCACCAAAAGCAAAGAGCGCATTGAGCGGTTTAATGAATTGAAAAAAGAAGTAAATAACATCAAAACCGAGCAGCAGCTGGAAATTTCTTCCGTTGGCTCACGCCTTGGCAAAACCATTATTGAGTGCGAGCATATCGGGCTGGATTATGGCGGCAAAACCTATATTGATGATTTTAATTACGTACTGCTCCGCAATGACCGCATTGGCATTGTTGGCCCTAACGGCAGCGGCAAAAGCAGCTTGATGGATATTATCGCCGGGAGGCTTGCACCGACACGCGGCACCGTTAAGGTTGGGCAAACTGTAAAAATTGGTTATTTTGCCCAGCACAGCGAGTTTAAGGATGCTGACTGCCGCGTTTTGGAATATATAAAAAACGTCAGTGATTATATTGAAACCGCAGACGGCACGCGCATAACGGCGGCGCAGATGCTGGAACGCTTCTTGTTTCCGCCGGAGCTGCAATGGGTGCCGGTAAGCAAATTAAGCGGCGGCGAAAAGCGCCGTTTGTACCTTTTGAGCGTTTTAATGAGCGCGCCTAACGTGCTTATACTGGACGAACCTACCAATGACCTCGACATACCGACGCTTTCGGTACTGGAGGATTACCTTGATACTTTTAACGGTGCGGTTATTGCCGTATCGCACGACCGTTATTTTTTAGACAGGTTTGCCGGTAAAATTTTTGCTTTTATGGGCGGCGGTGAAGTGCGCCAGTTTATTGGCGATTACAGCCGTTACGAACAGGCCCGCGCCGAAGCGCAGAACCTTGCGCGCCAGCAGGAACGCGCACAGAGCATGGTTAAACCGCAGCAGCGCGAGGAAAAGCAGCGTGCGCCCAAAATGACTTATAAGGAAAAGCTGGAATACGAGCAGATAGAGCAGGTTATTGCGCAGGCAGAAGCGGAACTGAAAATGACGGAAATGGAAATTAACGCCTGCGGCACGGACTTTGTAAAACTTACGGAGCTTACTGCCAAGCAGCAGGAGCTTACGCAGCGCATCAGCGATTTAACCGACCGCTGGGCGTATCTTGAAGAACTTGCCGAAGCGGAAGCGGCAAAATAGAAAGGAAGTTTATGTTAGGCAAAAAGAATGCAGTGCGCCTTAGGCGGCTGCTGGACGTAATGATACCCATTTTAATAACGCAGACGGCTATTATGGCAATGAATTTCTGTGATTCGGCCATGAGCGGGCATGCCGGTGCGGTACACCTTGCCGGTACTGCAATCGGCGGCAATTTATGGATGCCTGTAATGGCATCGCTGAACGGTATTTTGCTTGGCTCCATGCCGATAATTGCCCATCTTTTGGGCAGGGGCGAGCGGCAGAATATCGGCAGGGTAGTGCGCCATACCATGCTGCTGGCAACGGCGTTTTCGCTGCTGCTGCTGGTTGCAGGCGTGCTGTTTTTAGACAGGCTGCTGGGAACCTTTGGGCTTGAGCCGCAGGTTCATTATATTGCCAAAATGTATATCGCCGCTATCGGCGTGGGCGTGCTGCCGTTCTTTTTATCCACGGCGCTGCGTGCACTGGTAGATACCAGCGGCTACACGGGCATTACCATGAAAATTTACCTTTTGGCGCTGCCCGTAAACGCATTTTTAAACTACTGCCTTATTTTCGGCAAATTCGGTGCTCCGGCGCTGGGCGGCATTGGCGCGGGCCTTGCAACAGGCATTACCTACTGGCTGGAATTTTTTATCTTCGTGTGGGTAGTGCATAAGCTACCTGCATTTGCGCCCCTGCGTATTTTTACCGACAAGTTTAAGTTTGATATGGCACAGCTGCGCGAAAATCTGTCGCTTGGCGTGCCCATGGGCATGGCAATTTTTATGGAAGCGAGCATTTTCGGCGTTATAGCCATTTTTATTGCCAAGTTCGGCACGGTTATTATTGCGGCGCATCAGGCGGCAATGAGTTTCACTTCGCTGCTTTACATGGTGCCGCTCAGTTTTTCCATGTCGCTGACCATTGTTGTAGGCGTTGAAGCCGGTGCCCGCCGTTTCGGTGAAGCGCTGCGCTACAGTTTGCTCGGTATTGCCTGCAATATTACGGTGGCAGTGCTGCTGACGATTTTTGTATTGTTCGACCGTGAATTTATTGCCGGGCTGTATACTTCGGAGCCTGTAATTATCAGGCAGACCATAGGCTTTTTGTTCTACGCCATGTTCTTTCAGGTTATGGACGCTACCGCCGCGCCGATACAGGGCATTTTGCGCGGCTATAAAGATGTTAAGGCAACTTTTTGGGCGGGGCTGGCAGCCTACTGGCTGATTTGCCTGCCTTTGGGCTGTTATTTTGATTATTATATGCACTTTGGCCCTTCATCTTACTGGCTGAGCCTTGATATAGGGCTTTTATGCGCGGTACTGTTTCTGGGCGGGCGCTTTTGGTATTTGCAGCGCAAAATAAAAATTAACGGCGGGTTAGAGTAGAATAAAGGTTATACCTTGCTTTGAGGGAAAGGGAGCTTTGTATGGATTTTTATCTGCAAGGCCTGGCTTTAGGCCTCGCCTACGTCGCCCCTATCGGCATGCAGAACCTGTTTGTTATTAACAGCGCGCTTACGCAGACGCGCCTGCGGGCTCTTGTAACGGCGCTTATCGTTATCTTTTTTGATGTTACGCTGGCGCTGGCATGCTTTTTCGGTATTGGCCTTGTTATGCAAAAATACCCGCCGGTGCAGCTTGGCATGTTGCTGCTGGGCGGGCTGGTAGTAGTATATATCGGCATAAGCCTGTTAAAAAGCAGCGTACGGCAAATTGGAGGCGCGCAGCAAATGCCACTTGGCAAAACAGTGTGGGCGGCTTGTGTGGTAACGTGGTTCAACGCGCAGGCTGTTATCGACGGCACAATGCTGCTGGGTGCTTTTAAAGCCTCCATGACGGAAGCGCAGTCGCTGTATTTTTTGTTTGGCGTGCTTTCGGCCTCCTGCCTGTGGTTTATAAGCCTGGCACTTATCGTGTTGCTGGCAGGCAGTTTAATAACCCCGCGCACGCTAAACCTCATCAACAAAATCTGCGGAACAGTAATCATCATTTATGACATAAAAATTTTCTGGCATTTTGCTGAGATGGTGTAAAAAATAAAAGCACAACATTTTTAAATAATGTTGTGCTTTTGTGTATTTGTTTGCTTTAAACGAATTGTTGGCTAAAAATAAACTGTTTTACAAAACATATTTTTGCGTTATAATTTTATACTTGATTTAGCCGATGGGTTGGCTCCTCCGAAACGGAGGTGATAGCATGACAGTTTACGAATCCTTATCGTTAATGGTAGCTTTCGGTACTTTGATTGCTATTATCTTGTCTAAAAAGTAATTAACTTTTAAGACATAAAAAGAAGCCACATATTGGTACGTGGCTTCTTTTCAAATACTTATGAAATTTAGAGAGAGCCGACGCACCACCATCGGCTATTTCTTTTTATATTATACCTTTTAGTGTAGGTTTTGTCAAAGCTGTTATCTGCTGTAAGGCGTTATAGAAGTGCTTATTCAGGCATGAGCCTGTTTTAACTTTTTGGCAATGTGCCGGTAAACTAAAAAAGCAATTATGGTTAACGGTATGGTAAAGAAAAACAGCGGGTAAAACAGCGTAATGGCAAAATGCTGGTAAAAAAATCCGGCAATAATCGGGCCGAGCGACATGCCGACATCAATGCCGATATAAAAAGTGCTGTTGGCAAGCCCGCGTTTGTTTTTAGGTGCAAGCAGCATAGCGGTTGATTGGCATACGGAAAACATTATGCCGTTGCCGCCAGCCATAAATACAGCTGCTGCAAGAAGCCCGGCATTGGTTTGCATAGTGGCAAGAAAATACAGTGCCAGCGAGGTGCTTACAATGCTTGCTGCAAAAAACATGCCAAAGGGCTTTGTGTCAAAATAATTCTTCAGGCTTAGGCGCAAAATAAGCAGCGCTGCGGCGTAAGCCGGAAAGAACAGGCTGATGCTGACACTAAGGTGCCTTGCTTCGGCGTAGCTTACCAAAAATGATTGTGTGGCGCAGTATGGGATGCCGAACATCATCATGATAAACGCGATAGGGAAGACATTTTTATCAAAAAATTGCAGGCTTCGTTTGGCAGGCTGCGCAGGTGCTTCGTCCCTGTTTTTTACAAACTGCACAATTATCAGCGCCAGTGAAGCAGTAACGGCAGCTATAAAAAAGGCAGTGCGGTGGTTGGTTAGCTGGTAAATGCTGATGCCGGCAGCAGGCGCAATGGCCATGCTGAGGGCGTTCATAGTACCGAAAATGCCCATGCCGGAGCCGATTTTGTTGGGCGGCAAAAGGTCTGACATCCATGTGGATAGGCAGGTTGAGCAGCAGGCAAAACCAAGCCCATTAATTATCCTTGCGGCGACAATAAGTGCTGGGCTTTGCGCAAAAAAATAGCCAATGCAGCTAAGCAGCACGCAGAAAATGCCGAAGGAGGAGAGTTTGTATTTGCTGATTCTGTCAACCAGCACGCCGATGAAGGGGCGGCTGACGAGCGAGCAGATATTCATTATGCCGCCGATAAAGCCCATCATCACGCCACTGGCGCCGAGCGATTCCGAAAAGCCGGTAATTATCGGCGTTATCAGCATTGGGCTGGCCATGTAAAAAAAGCTGGCTGCTAAGATTAAAGCTATGTCGCGTTTAGTTTGTGAGCCTGCCATAATAAACACTTCCTTAGCCGATACTAGATACTATAAGTGTAGTTTTATTTTATAACATAAATATTTAATATATTTAATACACATTCATTATAGCACCGGCATGGGCAGTGTCAATAAAAGCGGAGGAAAGTTTACGGAAAAAACACTTTTGGCAAGCTTATTTTTCGTTAACAATCAGTGCCATAACAACAAGGTCGGTTTTGGAATGTGCGCTGTTGCCGATGCTGTGGCTTTCGCCTTCGGGGCAGAATGCCACGTCGCCGGGGAACAGCTCCATTTCCGTGCCGTTGTCGTTGTATTCGGCGGTACCGCTTAAAATATACAGCGTTTCGCTGGTGCCTTCGTGCTTATGGTAGCCAAGCGAGCACCCCGGTTTTAAAATAACGCGGGCATAAGCTGCAATTTTGCCGTTATAAACTTTCTCGTCTATAATGTGCTCCATAATGGTTGTGCCGGTGCCTCCGGCGCGTTTTTCAAAATAATCGGTTTTTCTGTCGGTTACAAGCATTTTTGGTACATCCCCTCTGTAATAAATTTAACACAATGGTTTATTCGCAGTGCTTTGCAAAAATTCCTGCGAAAAAATTTAAAAAAATTTTAATTTAGGGCTTTACAAATTTAGCGAACTAAAGTATAATCTAAAACATAACAACGATATTTAATTTTTTGAAGGGGGATTTTCAAATGAAGAAACTTTTACTTTTAGCAATGACGATGCTGATGGCAGTAATGCTGGTAGCCGGCTGCGGCAGCGACGGCCCGAAAAAAATGGTTGTAGGCCTTGATGACAACTTTGCGCCGATGGGCTTCCGCAACGAGAAAAATGAAATTGTCGGCTACGATATCGACATGGCTCGTGAAGCCTGCAAACGCGCAGGGCTGGAAGTTGAATTTAAACCTATCGACTGGGCTTCCAAAGAAGCCGAAATGAAAGGCAAACGCATTGACGCTATCTGGAACTGCTTTACCGTTAATCCGGAACGCGCCGAAGTTTACCAGCTTTCCAAACCTTATATGAAAAACGCTCAGCTGATTGTTGTACCGGCAAATTCTTCCATTAATAAAATTGCCGACCTGGCCGGAAAAGTTGTAGCAGTACAGGATGACAGCACCGGTTCTTACATTATCGACGGCAACGACGAAATGCGCAATTCTTTGAAAGAATACAGAAAATATCCTGACTTTGCAGCCGTTTACATGGATATCGACAGCGGCCGTGTTGAAGCAGCAGTTGTAGATGCCGTACTTGCCCGTTACTATGACAGCAAAAACCCCGGCAAATACAGAATCCTTGAAGAAAACCTCGGTGATGAAGTTGTAGCCGTTGCTTTCCGTAAGGACGACAAAGATTATGCACCGCTGATTGACAAAGCGCTGGACGAAATGAAAAAAGACGGCACTGCCAAAAAGATTTCCGAACAATGGTTCAACGCTGATTTAACCAACTACTAAGATTTATTAAAGCCGCGGGCCGGTAGTAATGCTGCCGGTCCGCCAAACTGTTAATGCCCGAGGAGTAAAAAATGGATTATGTTATAAGCATCCTGCCGCAGATGTGGGAGGGAACCCTTGAAACTATAAGATTGTTTGCGATAACTATTGTGCTTTCGATACCGCTTGGCGTGCTTCTGGCACTGGGGCGCGTATCCGGCTTTAAGGCGCTGCGTGATATAATCGGTGTTTATGTATGGCTGCTGCGCGGTACGCCGCTGATGCTGCAATTGCTGTTTGTATATTATGGCCTGCCGTTTATTCCCGGCATTGGCGTAAGGCTGGATGATTTTCCGGCTGCGGTTTTTGCCTTTGTACTGAACTATGCCGCTTATTTCTGCGAAATTTTCCGCGCAGGCATTCAGGCAGTGCCGAAAGGCCAGTACGAAGCTGCCCGCACTTTGGGCATGAATTATGTGCAGACCATGCGCCGCATTGTGCTGCCGCAGGTTTTCCGCCTTATTCTGCCGCCGGTAAGCAACGAAACCATTACTTTGGTTAAAGATACTTCTTTAATTTACGTATTGGCAATGAATGACCTTCTGCGTACAACGCGCAACCTTGTACAGCGCGATTTCAGCATTACGCCGTTTTTGGTTGCAGGCGTATTTTACCTTTTGATGACCCTTGTTTTAACCTACGGGTTCAATAAGTTGGAACGCAAATATTCCAGATATGACTGACAGGAGCATTTAGTATCATGAACAAAATTAACGCACAAAATATCTATAAAAGTTTTCAGGGGCTGGAAGTTTTAAAGGGCATTAATTTAAGTGTTGACGAAGGCGAAGTTGTTGCGGTTATAGGCCCCAGCGGCGGCGGCAAAAGTACTTTTCTGCGCTGCCTGAACAAGCTGGAAATTATCGACAGCGGCAAAATCGTTATTGACGGCGAAACTCTTGCCGAAACCAAAGCGGACGGGCAGGTTGTATATGCGCCTGGCGACGAAAGCCGCCGCATTGCCTGCAAAATGGGCATGGTGTTTCAGCAGTTTAATTTGTTTCCGCACATGACGGTGCTGGAAAACCTTATTGAAGCGCCGGTGCAGGTGCAGAAGCGCAACCGCGATGAGGTTATTGAAGAAGCGAAGGTTCTTTTAAGCAAGGTAGGGCTTTTGGAAAAAGCGCATGAATACCCGCGCCGTTTAAGCGGCGGGCAGCAGCAGCGCGTGGCCATTGCAAGGGCGC
>UMCR01045329.1_pt1 | contig 23227 bp, 19 predicted proteins | sample 1964301 | NCBI WGS metagenome assembly UMCR01 (sample SAMEA4835975, study PRJEB28245) | human gut metagenome | biome: gut microbiome; material: fecal sample | place: Denmark | collected 2008
TAAATATTGATTAAAACTCAAAAGAATGATATAATTAAAACAGGCAGTAACAGATATTGTGTTTGTAAAGAAGGGGGCGGAAATTATGCTGTTTACTTTTGAAGACGCTTTACAGATTCACCATGCCAAATGTGAGAAGATTGAGGTTTATAAACTGGCAAACCCGGCGGAAGCATGGGCCGGTTTTGGCGTAACGGCTATTTTCCCTACTGATGATTTTTACAGTGATGATGAGCTGGTGGCTTTCGATTCTTTTGACCGCACGGCTTACGAAGAAAAAATCAGCAAAGCCCCTTCCGCCTTGCCGGACAAGGCTTTTCCCGTACTTGTTATTGTAAGGGCAGAACGTGAAGGTTAAGTTAATATGGCATAATAAAAACTCCGCGGCTTTTGCTGCGGAGTTTTGCTGTTGCGCTTAAATTTATTCTGCTTTGGCGGCGTGGCCGTTTAAAAAGTAATCTACTATTATCGAGGTCAGTTCCGTGTTATCCATGGTGCTGTTTATTACGTGGAAGACGCCGTTGGCAATGCCTGCAAACAGGTGGTAGGCGCCAAAAATTGCTTCGGATGTTAATTTGCGCGTCGGGTCGGGCACGGTAAATATCTGCTGCGAAGGGGTGTATTTTAAGTAGCCGCTTTCCTGCCCGTCCTGCAAAATTGCTGCCAGTACGTAAACTTCCTCCCACAAAATTTTGTAGTAGCGCAAAAGGCGTTCTTCCTCCGGCTTGGGCAGCGGGTCGCCGTAAAGGGAGGTTAATATCCAGTTGCCGTTTTCGTCAAAATCGGGGTGAATGCCCTGGTGCGCTGCGTTAAGCTCGTACCATACAATCAGCCACAGGCCTTTATTGGTGCGCAGAAATTTTAACATGCAGTTAAGGTAGGCCTGCAGCTTGCCGCGGATATCGGGCTGCTGTGCCGTTAAGGAATGCAGCTCATCCATTAAATGGCTGTGCTTTTCTTCTATCAGCGTGTAAAAAAGGTTATCTTTATTGCCGAAGTATTTATAAAGCGTGCCTTTGCCGGTATCGGCCAGGGCGATTATTTCATCAAGCGTGGCTTTGGTGTAGCCGCGGCGCGAAAAAACATCTTCCGCGGCAATGAGGATACGTTCTTTTTTTGGCAGTGAAGCATCTATGGCAGTCATGGCAGCCTCCGTAAAACAATTTCATCATTAAAATATATTTATAAATTTATACCATTATATCATTTTTGGGCATTATGTGCAATTTGCACGGTTTATCCAAATATTTTGCGGGTATCATCCAAAAAATAAATTTGACTAATGAACTGTATCAATTATAATTATTATAGAGGTAGTATGTGCTTATTTGAGCATGAGAAATATTTTTAAAGAGGCAGGTTAAAGGAGGTTTAATAATGAGCTTAAAAATTTATACCGAGCGCTGCAAAGGCTGCGGCATTTGCGCTGCGTTCTGCCCCAAAAAGGTTCTGGCGGTAAGCGAACTTGAAAAGATTGAAGCTGTTGCGCCCGAAAACTGCATTCAGTGCGGCCAGTGCGAACTGCGCTGCCCGGATTTTGCCATTTTTGTACATAAAGAAGGAGATGAGAAGTAATGTCCAAGGTTTTATTATTGCAAGGCAACCAGGCTGTTGTTGAAGGCGCAATTGCAGCCGGTGTAAAATTCTTTGCGGGTTACCCCATTACTCCTTCCACGGAAGTGGCGGAATCCCTGGCTGAAAAGCTGCCGAAAAACGGCGGCAAATTTATTCAGATGGAAGACGAAATTGCTTCCATGGGCGCTGTTATCGGTGCGTCCTTAACCGGCAAAAAGGTTATGACGGCTACCAGCGGCCCGGGCTTTTCGTTAAAGCAGGAGCTTATCGGTTATGCCTGCGCTGCGGAAATTCCTCTGGTAATTGTTAACGTGCAGCGTGTAGGCCCGTCTACCGGCCAGCCTACCAGCCCTTCCCAGGGCGATGTTATGCAGGCACGCTGGGGCACCCACGGCGACCACTGGCTGATTGCCCTCACTCCTGCAAGCGTTCCCGAATGCTTTGAACTTACTCTGCGCGCTTATGCGCTGAGCGAAAAATACCGTGTGCCGGTAATTCTTTTGATGGATGAAGTTATCGGCCATATGCGCGAAAAAATTGAACTGCCTGATGATTACAGCGATTTTCCGCAGGCAGAACGCAAACAGCCGGACTGCGCACCGGAGGACTTTAAGGCTTATGCCACGGACGAAAGCCTTGTTCCGGCAATGCCCGCTTTCGGCAGCGGCTACCGCTGGCATGTAACCGGCCTTGTTCATGACGAAACCGGTTTCCCGAAAGGCACTCCGGCAGCTACTCTTGCTGCTGCCAACCGTCAGCGCGCTAAACTTGAAAACAACCTTGACGATATCGTACAAGTTGAAAACTACCGTATGGAAGATGCCGATTTTGCCGTTGTAGCCTTTGGCGGCGCAGCCCGTACCGCTTACGAAACGGTTGATATGGCCCGTGCGGAAGGCCTTAAGGTTGGCCTTGTACGTCCGGTTACCATCTGGCCGTTTGCCGAAGCGCAGATGAAGGAACTGGCCGGCAGGGTAAAAGGCATTTTGGTGCATGAGCTGAACTGCGGCCAGTATGTTCACGAAGTTGAACGTGCCGTTAACGGCAAAGTGCCTGTAAGCCTGTACGCAAAATATGATAACGAACCTGCAACTCCGGCCCAGCTTTTGGAAGAAGTTAAAAAAGCTATGGCGGCCCTGTAAGGAAAGGAGACTATATTTATGAATATGGAAGAAATGATCAATAAATATTTCCGTCCGGGCCGTTTGCCGCATATCTGGTGCCCCGGCTGCGGCAATGGCGTTGTTACCGGCAGCGTTGTTAAAGCTATTGCCAAACTCGATCTTTCCAAAGACGATGTGGCTGTAATTTCCGGTATCGGCTGCTCCAGCCGTGCTTCCGGCTATCTTGATTTTAATACCGTTCATTCTGCTCACGGCCGTGCTATTCCGGTTGCAACCGGCGTTAAACTGGCAGAGCCGAAACTGAATGTTATTGTTCTTACCGGTGACGGCGATGCTACCGCTATCGGCGGCAACCACTTCATTCATGCATGCCGCCGCAATATCGACCTTACCGTTGTTGTTTACAACAACAGCATTTACGGCATGACCGGCGGCCAGTATTCGCCGATGACTCCGTATCACAGCAAGGCAACCACCGCGCCTTACGGCATGATTGAACCTGATTTTAACCTTGCCGAGCTTGCCAAAGCAGCAGGCGCAACCTTTGTTGCACGCTGCACAACCTTCCATGCGCAGATGCTGAGCGACCTTATCGTTAAAGGCATTCAGCATAAAGGCTTCAGCCTTATTGAAGCAGTATCTGCCTGCCCGATTTCCTTCGGACGCCAGAACAAAATGGGCGGCCCTGCCGAAATGATGATGTGGCAGCGCGACCACGCCGTTCCGGTTGCAGCCTGGGATAAACTGCCGGAAGAAAAACGCGAGGGCAAATTCCCGATTGGCGTTTTGTATCAGGTAGAAGGCAGAAAAGAATACACCGAAGCCTATGATGAACTTATTGCCATGGCGCAGGGAGGTAAATAATATGAAACATGAATTACGTTTATCCGGCACCGGCGGCCAGGGCCTTATCCTTGCCGGCATTATCTTAGCCGAAGCAGCACTTTTGGACGGCAAACTTGCTATCCAGTCGCAGTCCTACGGCCCGGAAGCACGCGGCGGTTCCTCTAAATCGGAAGTTATTATTTCCGAGGACGCCATTCACTTCCCGAAGGTTACCAAACCCGATTTGCTGCTTGCCATGAGCCAGGAAGCTGCCAATAAATATTCTCATGACCTTACCAAAGACAGCGTAATGATTACCGACAGCCTGTTTGTAAGCGAAGTGCCCGATTTTGGCGGCAAAGTTTACGAACTGCCGATTACCCACAGCGCACGCGAAGGGCTGGGCAAAATTTTGTTTGCCAACATTGTTGCCCTTGGCGCACTGGTTAAATTAACCGGCGTTGTAAGCGCAGAAAGCCTTGAAAAAGCAGTTTTGAACCGCGTACCGAAAGGCACCGAGGACAAAAACCGCAAGGCTCTGCAAATTGGTATGGATTTAATTAAATAATTAAGTTAGAGCGAAAAATAAAAAAGCGGTATCCGGTATAAGACCGGGTACCGCTTTTTTTGATGATATTATTTACTGTAAAAAATGTAGAGTTATAACAAAAAATTCGTTGTAATTTTTGTTATAGCGTGTTATAGTGTATTTGTACTATGTTATGGAGGTGCGAGTATGTACCGAGTTGCTATTGAAAAACTGTTAAAATGGAAAGAAAGTAAACGCCGTAAACCTTTGATTATAGAAGGGGCAAGACAGGTTGGAAAAACATGGTTGATGCAGGAGTTTGGGCGGCAAGCTTATGCTGAAACCGTTTATATTAACTTTGACTCTAATTCCAGAATGGCTAATTTATTTGCTTCTGATTTGGATGTAAATCGTTTAATTATGGGATTGGAGCTATATGCAGGAAGAAAAATAAATCCTGACAATACATTATTGATTTTTGATGAGGTGCAGGAAGTACCTAGAGCTTTGGCATCTCTTAAATATTTTTACGAAAATGCACCTGAATATCATATTGTTTGTGCAGGTTCATTGCTAGGCATCGCGTTGCACGAAGGAACATCATTTCCGGTAGGCAAGGTTGATTTTTTAAAGCTTTATCCTTTATCGTTCAGAGAGTTTTTGATGGCAACAGCCAGAGAAGGTTATGCCAGATTGCTTGAACAGCATGATTTTCAGATGGTTACAAGCTTTAAACAGACATATATTGATGCTTTAAAACAATATTATTTTGTTGGCGGTATGCCTGAAGCTGTACAAAGTTTTGCAGAAAATAAAGATTTTAATGAAGTACGTGAAATTCAAAAGAGGATACTTGCAGCTTATGAACAGGATTTTTCCAAACATGCTCCTAATGAGATTGTTCCTAAAATACGTATGCTTTGGAACAGTCTGCCATCGCAGCTTGCCAAAGAGAATAAAAAGTTTATTTACGGAATTATTCGCGAAGGGGCACGCGCTAAAGAATATGAAACTGCTATTATGTGGTTGAGTGATTGTGGCCTTATTCATAAGGTTAGCAGAATAAATGCACCGGGTATTCCGTTAAAAGCTTATGAGGATTTGAAAGCCTTTAAACTGTTTGTGGTAGATGTGGGGCTTCTTGGTTGTATGGCTGGCCTTAGACAGGGTACTTTACTTGATGGAAATGAGCTTTTTGCCGAGTTTAAAGGTGCACTTACAGAACAGTATGTTTGCCAGCAGCTTAAGACAATTGAAGATTTAGGAATATATTATTATACGAATGACAGAGGTTCCTGCGAAATTGATTTTGTTGTTGACACCGGAGTGCAGATAATTCCTGTAGAAGTAAAGGCAGAGGTAAATCTTAGAGCTAAGAGTTTAAAAACTTATTATGAAAAATTTTCTCCGCAGGTTTCCATACGTACCTCAATGGCAGATTTTAAAAAAGAAAGCTGGCTTATTAATCTGCCGCTATATGCTATAGACGAACTTGTAGAAATTTGTTAAAGACGGTATAGAAGCAGAGTTTATTTGATAGTTGATAGATTTATATTGGAAAACGTCACTTGTTATAAGAAAGGATTGCGTTATGAATATTGAAAACTATTTGCCAATTAGTATAGACGATTCAATGCCAGACAACAGAACTTTGATAATGCCGCATCAAGCGGAAGCAGTTAAGGCAATGACCTCATATTTTCAGCTGGATAAACGTAAAGAAAATCGTAGTGGTTTGGTTGTTATGCCAACAGGCAGTGGAAAAACATATACAGCAGTTAATTGGTTGCTTAATGATGCAGTTGTTAAGGGATATAGAGTAATTTGGTTGGTACATCGGCAGGAATTAGTAGAACAGACATTTATGGAATTTAGAAAACAGGCACCAACATTAAAAGGTACAGGTGTGAAGAAATTACGAATAATTCCTGTGTCTGGAATGCATTTAGGAATGAACATGGCTTGCAGAGCAGATGTAAATGTTTGCAGTATTGCTTCTGTTGCAAATAAATATGGTTATAGGTTTATCGAAAGAATGCTGGGAGTTCCAGGTAAAAATAAGTGTGTAGTTGTAATTGATGAGGCACATCATACAGTTTCTGCAAGCTATAGAAAGGTAATTACACGAATACAAAAATTAAATCCAGCTATGGTATTGTTAGGGTTGACTGCTACTCCAACAAGAATGAATCAGTCTGAATTACAGCGGCTTCAAAGTATATTTAATATCAATAAGAACCTTGCAAACAAAATTGGCTATAGAGGATATGTTTATGAAGTTACTTTGAAGCAGTTGTTGATGAGTGGCTTCTTAGCGCAACCACGCTATCAATCTGTAAAAACAGAAATTAACGGAGAAGTAGAATTTAATCTTACTGAAGGAGATAAGCTGTTCTTTGAACAGTTTGGAGAACTTTCAGAAAGATTAAAGGATCAAATAGCAAAATCTTCTGCAAGAAATAAACTGATTGTAAAGCAGTATTTAGATAATAAAGATATATATGGAAAAACCATTGTATTTGCAGTAAATCAGATGCACGCTGAAACTTTGTGCAATGAATTTAAAAATGTAGGTGTAGCTTGCGACTTTGCTGTATCATCCAGGAAAGATGCACAGCAAGTTATCAGGAATTTTAAGGAAAACAAATTTAATGTTCTTATCAATGTGCAAATATTAACAGAAGGCAGCGATGTGCCGGATATTCATACGGTATTTTTAACAAGAGAAACAAATAGCGAATCTTTGTTGATGCAAATGATAGGCAGAGGTTTGAGAGGAGAAAAGGCTGGCGGAACAAAAGATGCTTATATTGTGGCGTTTCATGATATATGGGATTCATTTATGACTTTTATGAATCCAAGAGATTTGGATATATTTGAAGACCTTCCGGAAGAATATAACCAAGATGAACCTAATGAAGTAATTGAAATAGCGCCAAACAATCCAGATGTTGAAGCTGAAAACGCAGAGAAAGAAAGCAGTGGTGAAACATCCGAAGAAAAAATTTCAGTTAGGGATATATACCTAAAATTGTATGCAAGAGTAAGAACATCTATTTTATCCAAAAAGGATGTCCTTACTTTTCCTGTTGGCTGGTTCTCGGTTACTGATAAAAATAACAGTGACTACAGTTTACTCGTATATGAAGGGCAAGAAGATGTTTATAAAACAATAGAAAATAACATTAAACTATTGGATAAGGTAGACCCAGAAATGTTATTAGAATTGTATTTTGCTGACTGTGAAGTTAAGCCGGAACTTGAAGAAATCGGTGATTTTTTGGATTATATTATTGAGACTGGAGAAATGCCTCCGTATTTTACGTTTGAAGAAAGAAGTATTTTAGATCCAGACATTGTTGCTAAAGATTTAGTTGAGAAATTTGGAAATAAAGCTACTGAAGCTCCTAGTCTTGAGTACATAGAAAAGGTATTTTATGAAAATAAGATACTACAGCAAGTGTATAAGTTCTTTTTTGCATATCGTAAATCTGTTTTTGATTGCATTAAGCCCCAAAAAGATGCCATAATAGTTACGAAGGATATTAGAGAAAAATATGAAATCGTTGATAATTATTTTAACCTGCAGGCATTGCTCGATGAAGTGTTGGCAATGTATCCGAAACTTAGTGCCGATGGCTTAGTAAAATTGGGATGGAGTAAGAATGTAGTCAGAAATTGGTTTGCTTTGTGCCAAAAGGATAAAACAGGGACATACTACCAAATTCATATCAACAAAATTCTATCATCACCAAAAGTTGATAAAGAGGTAATAAAATATCTGTTATTTCATGAGTTGCTGCATCAAAATGGATATTGGAATCACGATATCGAGTTTAGAAAAAGAGAATGGCAGTATCCTAATTCAGCAGAATTGGACGGTCGTCTTGACGGATTGTGGTTAGAGTACGATATGGAAGGACTATATAAAGATTCGGTTGCAAATGAAATCCCAGACTTTGCTTTGAATGATGAGAATGTTGGCAATGAATTTTGTGTAGCTGATAATGAAGATAAAACAGATGATGAGAAATACGATAAAAATGCTGCCGGAGTTCAAGAGGGATATCAATACTGTATGAATTGTGGATACAAGTTACCTATAACTGCAAACTTTTGCCAAAAATGCGGGACAAAGTGCTAAATAAGGTAAACCTATTATTAATAAAGAAGCTTAGGCTAATGGAGGCATTATATGAATTTAATCGGAATAGAAGTTATTCATAAAAGTTTTGGGAATGGAAGTGTTGTAGAACAATCAGATGAGTATATTACAATTAAATTTCTGATAGGTATTAAAAAATTTTTGTATCCTGATGTGTTTGAAAATTTTATGACTATCACTAATTTACAAATACAAGAAAAGCTTAATGCTGAAATTGAAGAAAAAAAGCGAAAGATTGCTGAAGAAAAGAATAGAATGCAAGTATCGCAGAAGAATTTAATGGAAGTTGGCGAACAGACAAAGCTAAGAGTATCAAGAAATAAGAGAACATACTCCAAAGAAAACATTGCCTTCAAATGTAATTTTTGCGATGCTGGAAAGCACGATAATGGTATCGGCTTCTGCGGTGTTTGTTCAGATGAAATTATAAGATACAATATTGAAGTGGCCAAACATAATTGGTGTTGTGATGAGGAATCTCCTTGCAGTCAATACTATCATGGTATAATTGACAGAAAAAGACTTGATAATTATATGTTAAATGACGGTTTTGTATGTTATGAAAGTCAAATGTTAAGAAGTTGGGCAGCATTTGCAGGTTATGCGCATACAAAAGAGAATTATCAAAAACCGATGAAACTTAATAAGATTCAAATTAATAGTTTGGCAATACTTACTACAAGAGAACCATATGCACTGGAAAAAGATAGATTTGTGTTTGGCGTTTTTATAGTTGATGAAGCGTATGAAGGCGATAATAGAGAGCAAGGCTATGTGACAACATCTTCTAAGTATAAATTAAGTTTATCGCTTGACGATGCTAAAAAAATTCTTTTCTGGAATTATTATCATAATGATAATGCTCCGGAAAAAGTAGTATGGTCGCAAGGGTTGCACAGATATATTACGAACTTACAGGCAGCTTGTATTTTAAGGGATATTGTAAAAATTAAAGAAAATACTTTTGAAGAACAGTTAGCAAAGGAATTTTTGGAATATTTTTGTAAAATTAATAGACTTGAAATAAAAGCTATTCCCGAAGCAGATGGAGCTTTAAAACGATGAAAATTTATGCGCGATAGTGACAGGCATGCTCCTTATATACGGATTTAATTAAAGTGTAGAAGAAAATTAATTATTTAAGCAAATCTGGGTTTAATAATAAAAAAAGCTTATTCAAGATGGTTATTATAAAACATCAGAATAAGCTCAAAAAGAAATCTTTAAATATATTAAATTATAATAATAGTGCTAAATAAAAGACTTGTTTTTGGAAGTTTGTAAAACCCGTCCATTTTTATGGACGGGTTTTGTGCCTTGAGAAGCTGTGTTATGCAAGTTTGTTTTGCCCGCAGATAAGTTTTACAACATCCTGCGGCGCAGCGCAGATAAAATCGGCGCCTGCTTCTTCAAGTTCGCCGGGCGCGGCATAGCCGTAACGCACACCGATGGTTTTAAGGCCGCATTTTTTAGCGCCGGTAATATCCTGGCTGCGGTCGCCTATCATCAGCGCCTGCGCTTTGGCAGCGCCTGCCAGCCCAAAGTGTTTCAGGGCATCGGCAATAACGTCGGCCTTGGTGGGCAGCGAGCCGTTAAAATCCGGCCCGGTAATATAAGTAAAGTATTGGGTTAAATTAAAATAATCCGTTACGCGGCGGGCAAATTCCACGGGCTTACTGGTGGCAACGGCCAGTGTAAAGCCGTTTGCTTTAAGCCGGGCAAGCATTTCCGGCACGCCGGGGTACACTTTGTTTTCGTAAATGCCGGTATCTTTAAAGCGCTCGCGGTATTTGGCGGTGCATAAACGGGCTTCTTCTTCCGTCATGCCGTAAAATTTCATAAAACTTTCAATTAAGGGCGGGCCAATAAAGGGGCGCAGGGTGTTTAAATCCGGCACCTTAATGCCGCGCGATTCAAGTGCGTACTGCACGCATTTGGTTATGCCTTCGGCAGAATCGGTAAGAGTACCGTCCAAATCGAAGAAAATATATTTAAACATGAAATTACTCCTTTGCTATTTTTACAAGAGTAATTATAATATAAGCATAGATTGTTTTACAAGTGAGGGGTTTATTATGACAGAGAAATTATTTGAAAACGATGCTTATTTATGGGAATGCGAGGCTGTGGTTACCGTCTGTGAACCCTGCAAAAACGGGTTTGCCGTTGAGCTTGACAAAACGGTGTTTTTCCCCGAAGGCGGCGGTCAGCTGAGTGACCGCGGCAAACTGGGCGAAGCTGTTGTTACGCACGTGGCGGAAGAAGGCGGGCGTATTCTGCACTTTTGCGATAAGCCGCTTGCCGTTGGCAGCACCGTTAAAGCCGTGGTTGACGGCGTGGTGCGCCTTGACCATATGCAGCAGCACTGCGGCGAACATATTTTGTCTTACGCGGCGTGGAAGCTGTTTGGCGCAAACAATATCGGCTTTCATATGAGCGAAGGGCTGGTAACGATTGACCTCGACAAAGAACTGACGCCGGATGAGCTGGCGCAGACGGAGGATTTTGCCAACCGTGAAATCTGGCTGGATAAGCCCATCAGCGTAAGCTATGTGCCCCACACCGCTTTAGATAACTACACCATGCGCAAAAAGAATACCAGGCTTACGGGTACGCTGCGTTTGGTGAGTGTGGAAGGCGGCGATATCTGCACCTGCTGTGGCACGCACCCGAACAGAACGGGCGCGGTGGGCAGCATTCGCATTATAAGCGCGGAAAAACATAAACAGGGGCAGCGCATAAGCTTTTTGTGCGGGCGCTGGGCGCTGGAGGATGCACGCCGTAAAAATGCCGCGCTGCGCAAAACAGGGCAGATGCTTTCGGTTAAAACGGAGCAGGTTCCTGACGCGGTGCAGCGTTTAAAGGGCGAAATTGCCGAGCTGAGCGCACGCCTTAAAGAAAAAACAATGGCGCTGTATGACGCGCAGCTACCGCAGTTTTTAAGCACGGCGCGCGTATTGCCGGACGGCAGCCGTTTTGTTGTGGTAACGCCTGAAGATACCGGCGCGGCGGAAGCCAAACTGCTGCTGCAAAAGGTAACTGCCATGGAAAACCTGCTGGTGGGCATAGTTTACGAGGCAGGCGGCAGGGTAAACTACATGTTTGGCCATTCGGACGGCGTTAACGCCGACTGCCGCGAATACTGCAAAAAAGCAAACGAAATTTTTAACGGGCGCGGCGGCGGAAAGCCCGATTTTGCACAGGGCAGCGGCAGCAGCACGGAGGACTGGCAGCAAAAAGCGCATACTTTATTGATGTGAAAATAAAACAGAGCAATTAACGGGGCATAATGATAAGTTATGCTCCGTTTTGGTTTATAAAGGCGGTTAAAAAACTTTTTACTTCTTTTTTTCACTATTTTGTCAAAAAAGGTACTTGCATTTTTACAAATAACGGATATAATAATAATTGTAGTTAGCACTCGAAGAAAGTGAGTGCTAACAAGATGAAACGAAATTAATACTAACGTAACTATATTGAAAGGGGAATTACAAATGTTGAAACCATTAGCAGACCACATTGTTGTAGAAATTACTACTAAAGAAGAAAAAACTGCCAGCGGTATTTACCTTCCCGATACTGCTTCCAAAGAACGCCCGCAGACCGGCAAAGTAATTGCTGTCGGCGCAGGCCGCGTGCTTGATAACGGCACCCGCGTTGCTCCGGAAGTTAAAGTTGGCGAAGAAGTTGTTTTTGCAAAATATTCCGGAACCGAATTTAAACTGGACGGCAAAGAATATTTGATTTTGAGCGAACGCGACGTACTTGCCGTACTGTAATTGATAAAGAATTTAAAGGAGTGCATTTTAAATGGCTAAAGAAATAAAATTTAACGAAGAAGCTCGCCGCAGCCTTGAACGCGGCGTTGACGCACTGGCTAATGCCGTAAAAGTAACCCTTGGGCCTAAAGGCCGCAACGTTGTGCTGGAGAAAAAATTCGGCGCACCTACCATTACCAACGACGGTGTAACCATTGCCCGCGATATTGAACTGGAAGACCCGTTTGAAAACATGGGCGCACAGCTTGTTAAAGAAGTTGCAACCAAAACCAACGACGTAGCAGGCGACGGTACCACCACCGCAACCGTTCTGGCACAGGCTATGGTACATGAAGGCCTGCGCAACGTAGCAGCAGGTGCGAATCCGATGATTCTTAAAAAAGGCATTCAGAACGCAGTAAACGTTCTGGTTGACGAACTTAAAGCAATCAGCAAAAAAGTAGAAACCAAAGAAGCAAAAGCACAGGTAGCTTCCATTTCTGCAGCTGATGAAGAAATCGGCAATCTGATTGCTGACGCTATGGAAAAAGTTGGCGACGACGGCGTTATTACCGTTGAAGAATCCAAAACCATGGAAACCTGCCTTGAAACCGTTGAAGGCATGCAGTTTGACCGCGGCTACATCAGCCCGTACATGGTAACCGATACCGATAAAATGGAAGCTGTTCTCAGCAATCCGCTGGTACTTATTACCGACCGCAAAATCAATGTAATTCAGGACATTATGCCTGTACTTGAAAAAGTTGTACAAGGCGGCCGTGAACTCCTCATCATCGCTGAAGATGTTGAAGGTGAAGCACTGGCAACCCTCGTTGTAAACAAACTGCGCGGCACCTTCAAAGCAGTTGCAGTTAAAGCTCCGGGCTTCGGCGACCGCCGCAAAGCTATGCTGCAGGATATCGCAATCCTCACCGGCGCAACCGTTATCAGTGAAGAAGTTGGCCGCAAACTCGACAGCGCAACCCTGGAAGACCTCGGCAGCGCAGGCCAGGTTCGCGTAACCAAAGAACTCACCACCATTGTTGACGGCGGCGGCAGCAAAGAAGAAATCGCAGCACGTGTTGCACAAATCCGTGCCCAGATTCCGGAAACCACTTCCGAATTCGACAGAGAAAAACTTCAGGAACGCCTTGCCAAACTTGCCGGCGGTGTAGCAGTAATTAAAGTTGGTGCTGCAACCGAAGTTGAACTGAAAGATAAAAAACTGCGCATTGAAGACGCTCTTAACGCAACCCGCGCAGCAGTTGCCGAAGGTATTGTTGCAGGCGGCGGCACCGCACTTCTGCAAGTACAGCCCGCACTGAACCGCATTAAAGCAGCCGGCGACGAAAAAACAGGCGTGGAAATTGTTAAACGCGCTATCGAAGAACCTGTCCGCCAAATCGCTTACAACGCAGGCCTTGAAGGCGCAGTTATTGTAGATACCATTAAACGCAGCCGCAAAGGCTTTGGCTTCAACGCTCTTACCGAAGAATATGTTGACATGATTGAAGCCGGTATTGTTGACCCGACCAAAGTTACCAGAAGCGCACTGCAAAATGCAGCAAGCATTGCCGCTATGATTCTTACTACCGAATCCATCGTTGCCGACAAACCTGCCAAAGAAGCAGCAGCACCGGCAATGCCTATGGGCGGCGGCATGCCCGGCATGATGTAATGACATTTAGCTGAACTTCAGCTAAAATACATCCTTTCAAACTTTTCATAGAACTTCCCCTTACAACAAAACCCCGTGGTTTTTACCGCGGGGTTTTTGCTGTTTATGTGGTTTTAATTTTATCATTAACGCATTCAATTTAATCATTTTATGCGTAAATGATTAAATTGAAATTGACTTGATATAATTGATTTGTTACAATTACAGCATAAAGAAAAAATATTATGTAATTAAGATTAGACTGGAGTAATTAATGAGAAATTTTAGTTATAATGAGAAATATGTAAATTTATTAAAACCGGATATAGTAACTTTGCTTGCCCAAATACATGAATTTAAAGGTGAACAGAATTTATTTATAGAAGCAAATGCCGATGCTTTAACTGAACTTTTAGAAATTGCCAAGATACAAAGTACAGAAGCTTCTAATAAAATCGAAGGCATTTATACATCGGATGAACGCTTAAAAAAAATAGTACGGGATAAAACAATGCCAAAAACACGCAGTGAACAGGAAATTGCCGGTTACCGCGATGTGCTTGTAACTATTCACGAAAATTACGATTATATACCGGTTCGTCCATCAAGCATTTTGCAATTACACCGTGACTTATATAAATACAGCGGCGGCAATATTGGCGGCAATTATAAAAATAGTGATAATATTATTGCTGAGATTGATGCCAGTGGGAACAAAAGAACACGTTTTATGCCTGTAGCAGCTTGGGAAACAGCACCATCGGTAGAAAATTTATGCCAGGAATACGATAAGGCAATACAAAACCATGAATTAGACATCTTGCTGTTAATACCAATGTTTGTACTTGATTTTTTATGTATTCATCCATTTAACGATGGCAACGGACGTATGAGCAGATTGTTAACACTTTTGTTGTTATACCGTTCAGGTTATATTGTTGGTAAGTACATATCTATCGAAAAATTAATAGAAAAAAGTAAAGAAACTTATTACGAAGCATTATACGAAAGCTCTCTAAACTGGCATCAAGAAACTAATGATTATCTGCCATTTGTACGTTATATGCTGGGTGTTATAGTTGCAGCTTACCGTGATTTTGCTTCCCGTGTAGAAATATTGACAACTAAAAATCTGTCAAAAGCCGATAAGATAGAAGAACTGCTTAAAAGAACATTCGGCAAAATAAGTAAAGCCGAAATTATGCAAAAATGTCCGGATATATCACAAATTACAGTACAAAGAACATTAGCAGAACTAGTAAAATCCGGTAAAATAGTAAAAATCGGCGGCGGCCGCTATACCAAATATGCTTGGAACAGGGAGAATGATTAACATGATAACAGGAGAACTTAAAAATAAAATTGATGCCCTTTGGGATATTTTTGCAGCTGGCGGCTTGGTTAATCCGTTGGATGTAATTGAACAGGTAACATATTTTATGTTTATTCATGATTTGGATGAAAGCGATAACCTGCGGGCCAAAGAAAGCGCCATGCTTGGTTTAACGTATCAAAGTATTTTTGCAGATGAAGTAGAAATTGGCGAAAGAAAAGTAGATGGTCATCAGTTAAAATGGTCTGTTTTTAGAGACTATCCTGCCGATAGAATGTATGCAGTAATTCAGGAATGGGTATTTCCCTTTATAAAAAATCTGCATGGCGATAAAAACAGTGCTTATTCTAAATACATGAATGACGCAATTTTTAAAATACCAACACCGCAGCTTCTTTCTAAAATAGTTGCAAGCCTTGATGAAATTTATGACCAGATGGCGCAAATAAAAGGAACAGATATTCGCGGTGACGTGTACGAATATCTGCTTAGTAAAATATCGCAGTCCGGGCGTAACGGCCAGTTCCGAACGCCAAGGCATATTATCAGCATGATGGTAGAAATGATGGACCCAAAAGCAGATGATATTATTTGTGACCCTGCTTGTGGAACTTCTGGTTTTTTGGTAACTGCTGGGGCATATTTAAAAGAAAAGAAAAAACAGGAAATATTTTTTGACCGTGCTAAAAAAGACCACTATATGAACCATATGTTTTTTGGTTATGATATGGACAGAACTATGCTGCGCATAGGTGCTATGAACATGATGACACACGGTATAGAAAACCCATTTATAGAATACCGTGACAGCCTTTCTGACCAGAATCCGGATAAAGAAAAATACAGCCTTATATTGGCAAATCCGCCGTTTAAGGGCAGCCTTGATGCGGATACAGTATCCAGCGATTTACTTAAAGTGTGCAAAACTAAAAAAACAGAATTGTTATTTTTGGCATTATTCTTGCGTATGCTGCGAATCGGTGGGCGCTGTGCCTGCATAGTACCGGACGGAGTACTTTTTGGTGCAAGCAATGCGCATAAATCAATCCGTAAAGAAATTATTGAAAATAACAGGCTGGAAGCAGTTATTTCCATGCCTTCCGGGGTGTTTAAACCGTATGCAGGTGTATCAACAGCAATTTTAATTTTTACTAAAACAGGGCACGGCGGTACTGATAAAGTGTGGTTTTATGATATGAAAGCCGATGGTTTTAGCCTTGATGATAAACGTACTGCTATTGAAGAAAACGACATACCGGATATCATCAGCCGTTTCCGCAATTTATCAGCAGAAGAAAACAGAGAACGAACAGAACAAAGCTTTTTAGTACCTAAAAGTGAAATTATAGAAAACGCTTACGATTTATCTATCAACAAATACAAAAAGATAGAATATGTACCGGTAGAATATCCGCCAACAAGTGAAATTTTAGCAGAATTAAATGAGCTGGAAGCAGAGATAAATAAGGATTTAAAAGAGTTGGAGAAAATGTTATGCAAGTAAGATTAGGAGATTATGTTTTAATTAAAACAGGAAAGTTAGATGCTAATATAGCTTCTGAAAATGGTAGGTTTCCTTTTTTTACTTGTGGTGTAGAGCCATTAAAAATAGATAAATACAGTTATGATTGCGAGTGTGTGCTTGTTGCAGGAAATGGTGATTTAAATGTTAAATATTATTATGGAAAATTTGATGCTTACCAAAGAACTTATATAATTGAAAGTAAAAATAAAAATCTTTTGTCGGTTAAATATTTATATTTTTTTCTTGATAATTATCTTGACACATTGAGAAACGAGGCAATAGGAGGAGTTATTAAATATATTAAATTATCTAATTTGTCAGAAGTAAAAATTAAACTTTTAGATTTAGAAAAGCAATTAGAAATAGTTAATATTTTGGAAAAGATTAATTTATTGATTTCTTTACGAAAAAATCAATTAAAAAAACTTGATGAACTTGTAAAATCCCGATTTATCGAGATGTTTGGAGATCCGTTATTAAATCCATATAATTTAATAACCGTGAAATTGGGAACAGTATTGGCAGTTGAACCACAGAACGGATTGTACAAGCCGCAATCTGATTATGTAGTTGATAAATCTGGAATACCTATTTTACGTATTGACAGTTTTTATAACGGACAACTCCGTAATCTGAATAGTTTAAAACGTTTGAATTGTTCTGATATCGAAAAGAAACGTTATTTGTTAAAAGAAAATGATATTGTAATAAATCGTGTAAATAGTATTGAATATTTAGGCAAATGCGCTTTGATTACTGGGTTAGTAGAAGATACTTTATTTGAATCAAATATGATGAGGTTACATGTTGATGAAACTAAATATAATCCTGTATACGTAACATATTTGCTTTGTAGTAAGTTTATTTATAATCAGATATTGAGTATGGCTAAAAAAGCAGTTAATCAAGCAAGTATAAATCAGAAGGACGTTGAAAATTTTGAGATTTATATGCCTAATTTAAATTTACAAAACAAATTTGCAGATTTCGTTAAACAAACCGACAAATCAAAATTGGAAATTCAAAAAAGTCTTGATAAATTAGAAATCTTAAAAAAATCGCTAATGCAGCAATATTTTGGATAATTATTATAGTGTAGAATGTTGATACATAACTTTTAAAGAGGTGTATTGACATGAAAGAAGAATTAATTACCGAAATATCACGTAAAATGCTTCCATATTTGGATAACGCACAGTTAAGCCAATTACAGGAAGTATTAACTTATTGCTTTTGGAACGTAGAAATTACACAAGCAGATGATAATAAGGAAAAAACAGAAGATATAAGCAATGTGAAATTATTACAAATGTTTATAGCTTCAAAACGGTTAGAAGGTTGCAGTGATAAAACATTAAAATACTATCAAACAACACTTATGCGCATGTTTGATAGTATTAATGTTCATGTAACTCATATAAAAACAGATGATTTAAGAAAATATCTGTCTGATTATCAAAAAATACGTCAATGCAGTAAAAGTAATATTGATAATATTCGCCGTATTTTATCTAGTTTTTTTGCATGGCTTGAAGATGAAAATTATATTATTAAAAGCCCTGTTAGAAGGATTCATAAAATAAAATCGAGTAAAACCGTAAAAGAAACTTATACTGATGAAGCGCTTGAAATTATGCGTGATAAATGTAGATGCTTACGTGATTTAGCTTTAATTGATTTGTTAGCTTCAACTGGTATGCGCGTTGGTGAACTTGTGCGTTTAAATAAAGTTGATATTGATTTTGAAAACAGGGAATGTATTGTTTTTGGAAAAGGAAGCAAAGAACGGCCGGTATATTTTGACGCAAGAACTAAAATTCATTTAAAAAATTATCTTGAAAGCAGAACTGATAATAATCCTGCACTTTTTGTATCATTATTACAGCCGTTTAAACGTTTAGAAATTAGTGGTATTGAGATAAGGCTGCGAAAACTTGGTAAAAAACTTGGTATTGCTAAAGTACATCCGCATAAATTTAGGCGCACGCTTGCAACACGTGCCATTGATAAGGGTATGCCGATAGAACAGGTGCAGCGTTTACTTGGACATGCTAAAATTGATACTACCATGGAATATGCAATGGTTAACCAAAATAATGTAAAAATATCACATAAAAAATATATTTGTTAATTTCCAATCCCGATTTATCGAGATGTTTGGGGAGCCATTAAAAAATAATAAAAAGTGGAAAACTAAAAAATTAAAATTAATCGCTCCAGCAAATGAATTTACCGGAGATATAGAAGCTAATGGTAAAATGTATTGGTTATTGCAATTGGATATGATAGAAAGTAATACTGGAAAAGTTTTAAATAAAAATTTAGTAACGTTAGATGAAATTGGTGCATCTACGATAAAATTTTCAAGTGATAATGTATTGTATTCAAAATTACGTCCATATTTAAATAAAGTTGTATTACCAGATGAACCTGGATTTGCAACTTCTGAAATAATACCGTTGCTTCCAAATGAAGAATTGAATAAGATTTTTTTGGCATTTCTTCTAAGAGATAATGGTATTGTAAGATTTTTAAATGCACATGTATCTGGAAGTAAAATGCCACGTGTTCAAGCTGACATATTTTGGAATTTAGATATAATTCTTCCTACAATAACATTACAAAACCAATTTGCAGATTTTGTTAAACAAACCGACAAATCAAAATTTGTTATACAGAAATCATTAAATTATCTGTTATAATATTTATAAATAGAGTATTTTTAATGAATCGTTAGAATTTAAGGGGTGAACGCCATGACTAACTTTGATGTCTTTAATACAGATTCACAATTTGCCGCTTTTGCACCGGCAGCAATAGCTGCAGAACGCATTTTGCATATTGACCCGTCGGCTTGTATTTTAAATTGCCGCCGTGCTATGGAGTTTGCGGTTAAGTGGATGTATTCTGTTGATGACAGCCTTGTTAGGCCATGGCAGGATAAGCTTGTCAGCCTGATGTCTAATGAAGATTTTAGGGATATTGTTGGCACAGATATTTACCGCCGTATGGATTATATCCGTATTATGGGGAATAATGCTGCCCATAATAATAAAAAGATAACAGAAGAACAGGCTGTTTTATGCCTTGAAAATTTATTTATCTTTTTAGATTTTATTGCTTATTGTTATGGTAAGGAATATACTGAAAGGCATTTTGATAAAGCTTTATTGCAGGAGCAGACTGTTAAAACTGGACCGGTTGTGCACATTCCCGATGTTAATTTAGACGCACTGATTGCTGAAAACCAAAAATTAAAAGAAGAACTTACAGCACGCCGTTTGGAGCAACAGCAGACTTATGTACCTAAACCGCTGGATATAACAGAATACCAGACACGCAAATTATATATTGATGCTATGCTTGAAGATGCAGGCTGGACGGAAGGCAAAAATTGGCTGAACGAAGTTGAACTTGCTGGTATGCCAAATAAAAGCAATGTTGGGTTTGCTGATTATGTACTTTATGGCGATGATGGTAAAGCATTGGCTGTTATTGAAGCAAAACGTACTTGCGTTGATGTAGCGGTTGGCAGGCAGCAGGCAAAGCTTTATGCTGATTTACTTGAGAAAAAGTATGGCCGCAGGCCGGTAATATTTTTAACAAATGGTTTTGAAACAAGAATACAGGATAATCAATATCCTGAACGCAAAGTTGCAGCGATTTATTCTAAACGTGATTTAGAAAAACTGTTCAATTTGCAGACTATGCGTACAAGTTTGAAAAACATTGTGGTTAATAAAAATATTGCCGGACGTTGGTATCAGGAAGCTGCTGTTAAAGCCGTATGCCAGTCTTTTGATGAAAAGAATCGCCGCAAAGCGCTTTTAGTTATGGCAACTGGTTCCGGTAAGACCAGAACTGTTATGGCTTTGTGTGATGTATTATTAAAACATGGATGGGTTAAAAATATTTTATTTTTAGCAGACCGTACAAGCCTTGTTACGCAGGCAAAACGCAGCTTTACCAATTTAATGCCGGATTTAACTTTAACTAATTTGTGCGATGGAAAGCAAAATGCCAATGCACGCTGCGTTTTTTCCACATATCAGACAATGATGGGCTGTATTGATGATATCAAAGATGACGAGGGAAAACTGTTTACCTGTGGCCATTTTGATTTGCTTATTTGTGATGAAGCGCACCGTTCTATTTACAATAAATATCGTGATATTTTTAATTATTTTGATGCTCCGCTTGTTGGGCTTACAGCAACGCCTAAAGATGATATTGATAAAAATACTTATGAAGTTTTTGAATTGGAAAGTGGAGTGCCTACCTATGGTTATGAGCTTGCAGAAGCGGTAAAAGATGGGTATTTAGTTGATTTTTTAAGTGTTGAAACTGAACTTAAATTTATAGAACAGGGCATTGCTTACGATGAGTTGTCTGACGAAGAAAAGGACGAATATGAAAAAACTTTTATAACAGAAACCGGTGAAATACCGGAGAAGATTGCGCCGTCGGCATTGAATAACTGGGTATTTAACGAAGATACCATCCGTAAGGTTTTAAATATTTTAATGCAGGATGTATTGAAAATTGATTATGGCGAAAATCTTGGTAAAACTATTATTTTTGCCAAGAATCATGACCATGCAGAAAAAATTTTAGAGATTTTTAATAAAGAGTATCCACATTTAAAGGATTATGCCAAAGTTATTGACAACAAAATAAAATATGCACAAAGTGCTATTGATGAATTTTCGGACCCTAAAAAATTGCCGCAGATTGCAATCTCGGTAGATATGCTTGATACTGGCATTGACATTCCGGAAATTTTGAATTTGGTTTTCTTTAAAAAAGTAATGAGTAAAGCAAAGTTTTGGCAGATGATAGGACGTGGAACACGTTTATGCCCGGGATTGCTTGACGGTGATGATAAAGAAAAATTTTATATTTTTGATTTTTGCGGAAATTTTGAATTTTTCCGTATGAATAAAGGAAAAGCAACTGCTAATATGCTGGCATTGCAGGGCGCAATTTTTAAATTAAAAGCACAGATTGCTTTTAAATTGCAGGATTTAGCTTATCAGACTAAAGATTTAATTGCTTTTAGAAAAACCTTGGTTGAAGATATGGTACGTAAGGTAAGAGAATTAAACAGAGATAATTTTGCTGTGCGTCAGCATTTAAAATATGTTGAATTTTACAGCAATCCGGATAATTATGTTTCGCTTACGTATGAAAATACTTTAACGATGGGTGAAGAACTGGCGCCGCTTATTATTCAGGATAAGGATGAACCCAAAGCAGTACGTTTTGACGCATTGCTGTATGGTATTGAACTGGCTTATTTGGCAGGAAAGCCTTATAGTAAAGCGCGCAGTGATTTAACTAAAAAAATAAATGCTGTTGCCAGTGTTGCCAATATACCGGAAATTATGGCGCAGGCAGATTTTTTGAATAAACTTATTCATACTGACTATATTGCTAATGCAGGCATTAATGAATTTGAATGTATCCGTAAAAATTTGCGTGACTTGATTAAGTATATTCCAAAAGGTGGACCGAAATATACGACCAATTTTATTGATGATATTATTGGTAAGGAGATAAAACCAGCAGAAATTGAAAATGATGATTTAAAAAATTACAAAATGAAAGCTGAATATTATGTGCGTCAAAATCAGGACCAGATAGCCATAAAAAAATTGCGTACTAATTTGCCGCTTACTAAAGCGGATATTGGTTCGCTTGAAAAAGTTTTATGGAGCGAACTGGGTACAAAAGCTGATTATGAAGCCGAATATGGGCAAAAACCATTAGGCGAATTTGTCCGCGAGCTTGTAGGTCTTGATATGAATGCTGCTAAAGAAGCATTTGCTGATTATCTTAATGATGTTAATTTAGACAGCAGACAGATTTATTTTGTAAATCAGATTGTAGAGTATATTGTCCATAACGGCATGATGAAAGATTTTTCGGTACTTCAGGAAGCACCGTTTACGGACCAGGGAAGTATTGTTGATGTATTTACTGATATGAATACATGGTTTGGCATCAGAAAAGTTATTGAAACAATTAATAATAATGCAATGGTTGCATAAAAAATAAAGCGTACGTTCATGTACGCTTTATTTTTTATCATCCGTTAAGTTTAAGGCTTAACTTTTGCAGTTTGCTTATATTCTCATCTAAATACTCTTTGCTGTATTCTGTGTTGTTGGGTTTAAAATAACTTTTGTGGTCGTGCCGGTGCTGGTCTGATAAAAATTTGCGCAGTTCCAGAATGTCTTTTAAAATAATTGTATTATCCGTAAAATAGAATTCGATTGCATCACAATAACAGTAGCACAATCGGTAACAGGCAAGCAGATTAAAACAATGCTGGCTTGTACAATATTGTGATTGTGCATAATTCATATTCAAAAATGCTTCTTGCTGCGCATCGATGTATTTATCTTTTGTTTCCGGCAGGAGTACGCTTACATACCGTGAGCATCGTAAAATATTGTCAGTTTTCCATTCTTCCGGCATAGGCGTTTTGGCAAGTACTGAAAAGATTGTATAAAGTACATCACCGAAATCCCATAGTTTTTCATCTAAGACATTAAAATCAGTGAGCTGAATTTTAGCATAGTTGGTATAAAAATTGGCTTCCCAGTCATTGGGGTTATATGCAAGAACTGTTTTATAAAAGCTGATTGCATCAGTATATTCTTCGTTTTTTATAGCCCGGCGTGCCAAAAGATAGTAATTGGTTAAGTTTTCCATAATATATCCGTCCTGATTA
>UMCR01043295.1_pt1 | contig 22583 bp, 18 predicted proteins | sample 1964301 | NCBI WGS metagenome assembly UMCR01 (sample SAMEA4835975, study PRJEB28245) | human gut metagenome | biome: gut microbiome; material: fecal sample | place: Denmark | collected 2008
CGTGAGCATTGCGTGTGCGATCGTGCAGGCGGCGATCGTGTTTTAAGAGATAAAGGCAGAGAACCGGATACCCGATGAAAAGTTGGGCGTCCGGTTCTTTGTTTATTTTGCTGAAAATTTTCAAAGGTATTGCTTATACAGATTGGATATGGTACAGTAGCGGTAAATCAAAAATCCGGTTGGAATAAGTCAGAGTGAAGACGACAGCTGGAGCAGTCATATATTTAGAAATAAACAGGATTATCAACATAGACCATGTCGGTCGCATATCCCAATGATTTTAATTTGATAATGAAAACAGAGTGAGATTGGAAATATTTGTTTTTGTTAGAAAAGTCAGTTTACTTATGAAGGAGAAAATGCTATGATTTGTAGAAAAATAAATACGAACCTTTCAGAAACCTTAGATGAGATCGGTCTACAGAAAGCAAAGCGGGATGACTACGCCAAGTGTATTCTTGCAGATCCACAGGTGCTTGCGAGAATTGTTAAAAACGTGGTGACAGAATTTGAACAAATGTCTATAGGAGAAATTATTCCCTGCATTGGACAGCCAACAGTTACATTAAGTGTGCCGGAGCTTCTCAGCATAAAAAATTTAAGCATAGGAACAGAAGATATTGAAGAAGAATACGGAAAAATTGTTTACGATATTCGATTTCCGTTGTATCATAAAGAAAAGACGATTAAGTTTCTGATCAATATTGAAGCTCAGAAAAGCACAAAGGTTTCAAAACTCAAATATCATATAGAAAATCGCATGACATACTATATTTCAAGGATGATCTCATCCCAGAAAAATGTAGAGTTTATCAATTCTTCCTATGATGATTTAAAACCTGTATACAGTATCTGGATCTGTATGGATACGGGAAAGGCAGAAGATTCTATTATTAAATTAGGACTGGAAGCGAATGTGATATATGGTGAAAGCATATGGAAACCAGATTTTTCGCTGATAAACGGAGCTATTATCAGAATCCGTGAAAATGCAGATGCTGAGATATCCAAAAACAAACTGATTGCCATGTTAGAGCTTCTTTTTTCACAGACACCGAAAGAAATTAAGAAAAAGAAACTGGAAGAGGATTATAATTTTGTGATGTCGGCAGAAATGGAAGGATGTGTGAATGATATGTGTAATATAAGTGATCTTTTTGAAGAACAGGTAACGGAACAGGTAACAGAACGCGTAACAGAACAAACTTTAATTTCTAAAGTCGTGAAGAAAATAAAGCGAGGCAAGAGTATCGCAGAGATAGCAGACGAACTTGAAGAAACAGTCGAGACGGTCACGCCTGTTTATGAAGAAGCTCTCAAGGCTGCTCCAGATTATGATGAGACAGCAATCTATGAAGCACTCAAAAAGTCACGCTGTTGATTTTATTTTAATAAGGGATAATAGTAAGAAAGCTTTGAAACCAGTGAGTAAGTGGTTCAAAGCTTTTTATATGCTTTTTTGACAATCTTGTGACAAAATATAAAATAAGGCATGATTTTGTGTAATTCTGGTGTGCGTCTTGGCTTTAGATAGCAGCCACACAGACGGATAGGGCGAAGCCCCTGGGTGGGGATTTTCAGGCAAGACGCCGCCAACTCACCTCCGTAAATTTCCCAAAAACAAAAAAGGTGATTCGGTCAGAATTTGATTGAAAGAGATACTAATACATACTCCAATTTACTTCCGATTGGAATATTCATTTGCACCCTTGTTGGATTGTGTTACACGATTTTCAAGGGAAAACGAAAATAGCCGCCAACTATTCGCAGTAGTTGACGGCTGTTAGTTAATAACAGTTAATCACTATCGAGGGTAGCCGCTTCTTTTGGCTTTCCCTTTTCAATGTTAATATAGCACAGGACTATTTTGTTTTCAAGGGGAAGAAATAAATTAAGATTCATATCCTTTTTGTATGACTTCCTGTACAAAATCTTTCGCATTTGAAGAAAGATGTCTGTAATAATTTAATACGCGCATCTCACTTCGTGTAAAAGATGTATCTGCGTCATAAGTCTCATATTTGAATGGAACGTCAGTGTTTCCAACCAAATAGTCTATGGAAGTTTCGAAAATTTCAGCCATATGAATTAATATATCAAGTTCTGGGATTGCAAGTCCGTTTTCGTATTTATAAACGGACTGTTGTGTAACGTGTAACATATCAGCAAGAGCCTGTTGGCTCAATCCTTTTTTCTGACGTAATTCTCTTAATCGTTTCATAAATTCACCTCTCGTATCATCACTATATCAATAGGGTTTTCAAAAAGATAAAAACCCATACTATATATTGAAAACAACTAATAGTTGTGATAATGTGAAATTAGAATATATAAACAAAGGATAAGAGGGAGAATGAGTATGAAAAAGAAAGTAAAAAATAGTGTCAGTTATCTTATGATAGTTGTCATGCTGTTAAGCATATATCAGCCCTACAATATATATGCAACAGAAGCTGATCAAAGCGTACAGGTGGAAGATACACAGACAGAAACTGGTGTCAGTGAAAGTTTATCGGTTAAAGAAGAGAAGAGTGAGCAGATAGAAAATGTACAGACACCAGTGAATGGCGAGAAAGCGGCTGATAATGATTCTGTAGATACAAAAGTTGAAGAAGTATCAGTAATAAAAATTGTATCTTTTCAGGAAGATGCGATGTTTCAGAATCCAGTTTATGTAGATGGCGGAACATCATTAGACGGGATAGTAGCGACTTTTCCGGAAAACGTCATAGCGTTTGATGATAAAGAAAATGAAATAGAAATTCCAAATGTTGAGTGGGTGTGTGAAAGTGACATTGGAGAAGACTGGAGTGAATTAGTATATTCCTTTGAATTACCAGAAACATACATATTAGGAGAAGATGTGCAGCTTCCAACGATAAGTCTTTGCAAGGCGGAGAATGAAGCAAGTTTGCTGAGTGAGGATGAAGGAAATGCTACAGAGGTTGAAGATGGAACAGAAGCGCATCCGTATCTTATTTATACTTATGATGATTTTGAAAAAGTAAGACAGCATCTTGAGAGCGGAAATTATTTTAAATTGATGAATGATATTGATGCGGAGAATGTAGCGTGGAGATCAATAAGTTCAAGCAGTTCGAATCCTTTTAAGGGAAACTTTGATGGAAATGGGTACTGCATTTTTAATTTAGAATATATGGCTAATAATTATGGATATGGTATTTTTGGTTATTTGAAGGAAGCAAGTATTCATGATTTAGGTATAAAAGTAAAAAACGGAGTACAAATTTCAGCAGGAACAGATGCAGGTCTTTTATGTAGAAGTGGAAGCGCATCTTCCATATTGCGTTGTTATGTAATAGGGGATTTAGTAACGGATTATCTAGATGCTGAATGTGTAGGTTTGATTGCTGGAATGTTTTCAGGAGATATTAGTGAATGTTATACACAAGGATATGTGTATAGTTATGGGAATAGAGCACTTGGAAGACCTGCATATTGTATAGCAGGAGGAATTGTTGGAGCAATTACAGGAGGAAATACATCGCTAACAATATCAAATTGTATATCATATTCCAAAGTGGAAACTGCTGTATGTAATGAACAAAGTTATGCGGGTGGAATTTTAGGAAGTGGAAAAAACGCTAATATAACAAACTGTTTATTTTTAGGAGAAACATTAGGTGGGAAGGAAAAAATATTAGGACAAGTATATGGCAATAGTAAAGACACGGGTACAGTAGTTACTAATTCGTATTTTTCTAACAATAATTCATATAACGCACAAGATGAATTATATGGAACAGGAAAAACAATTTCTGAATTACGTCAACAAAACACGTATGAAGGCTGGGATTTTGTTAATATTTGGACAATGGATGACAGGAAAAATGCTGGTTTTCCAATGCTTAAATGTATGGAGAAAATTGATAGAGAAGTGTCAAAATATATAAAGCCAACATGTGTAGGATACTCAATTGCAAATAATCAAACATTACTTTCAAATAGTTTGGATTTTGAAGTATATTTTGATCGAAATATTATTGTAAATCAAAATGAAGGTGTATATTTTTGGGATTCTTCATCGGGTGCCAAAATACAGTGCCAGTATCAGGCTGTAAATTCAAATAAATTACAAGTTAAACCAAGTACATCATTTGTTAATGGACATAATTATAAATTAGTTATATCCGGTAACTGTATTTTTGATGCAGAGTATCCACAATTTTATAATGAAGGACAGAATGATACGTTTGAGATAAATATGTGTAAGGAAGTGTTTGAAGGTAGTGGAGAGAAAGATGACCCTTATGTTATTACAAACGTACAACAATTAAACTGTGTGAAGTATCAACCAACAAAATGTTATATTTTAGCCAATGACATTGATGCAAGTACTGTTATGGAAATTAATTCAATAGGAGAGGCTAAAAGTGCAAGCAATGGCATGTATATATATGAAAATCGAGAAACAGGTGGACAAAATGATCCATTCACAGGAGTGTTTGATGGACAAGGTTATACTATCAGTGGAATTAAAGAATATAATGCGAATAGTATTAACGGGGATGCGTATTATCGGTATGTTGGATTGTTTGCATCTACAAAAGATTGTATAATTAAAAATTTGAATATTGTATTGTCGGATGATTTTTATAAATATGATACATGGACAGGAACATTTGTTTCATATGTGTATTATCCGTATGTTGCCGGATTAGTAGCAAAAGGGACAGGAACAATTACTAACTGCACCGTGAGTGGAAACATATATACAAAATTAGATACAAGTGCAGCAGGACTACTTGCTGCAGAGTTTGATGGTATTATCCAGAATTGCGCGACTTATGGAAGTATAGTTAACGAAAGTAACAGTTCTGGTTGCTATGCTGGTGGTCTTGTTGGAAGACTAGGAACAACAGGAACGATAAAAGATAGTTATTCTCTGGCAGCAGTATATGGTGCAGATAAAAATACAGTTGGTGGTCTGGTTGGTATTAACAAGGGATTGATTGCAAATACATATGCGGCAGGATATGTCTCAAAACAACAAAATGCGGGAGGACTGGTCGGAAGTAATACAGGAAATGTTCATAATTCTTATTATGATTGCGTATCAACAGGAATGGTTGACAGAGGAAAAGGAACTTCTAAAATTACATCTGCGATGAAGTCAAAGGCAACCTATGAGGGCTGGGATTTTGACAATTGTTGGGAAATAAATAACGGAAAAAATGGTGGATATCCATATTTAAAAGGTGGACTGAGCATAGATACTGTGTTTGGAACGCCGACAACAATTGCTGTCTTTGATGGAGAAGACAGAACAAGGATAATTGATAAGCCGTGTATTACAATTTATGAAAATGGAATAGAAGTAGACAAATATACTGGAGACGAAAATGGTGTCATTACTCTGGATGGAATTGTTACAAGCAGGGCATATGATATAAAAATAACAGCAGATGGATATGGTACCTATACAAATAGTATGTATCAGATAAAAGCGTTTGGAACACAGTTTGTTTTATTGTATCCACAGACAGATACACCTACCGTTTACTGTGCCAATATTGCTCCAGCTTCTGCACCATCTGAAATTACAGATATTATGCAGAAGAAAAAGACGATTACAGAGAGTGATACGCAAAAATATAATTTGGAGGTTTCTGCCACATACTCAGGTGAAATAGATCAGGTATGTCTGATTCAGGATGGTAAAGTTATCAAAATAAGTCATGATGGCAGGTTCGAAGGGTTAACAGGAAAAGATTTTGAGAGTAATACACCACTATATATTAAAGCAGTTGGAAAAGATGGAAGTACAAGCAAATTATATCGGACTTATTTATCAGCGGCTTCTAAGCCAACAGTTAGCGGTAGTTTAGGATTTGGCAAATTGTCAGTAGATGTTCCAGATGATATCCCGATTTTGGGAGGATATACAATTGAACTGAATGATATTTTCAAAGATTTAAAAGTTTTTGAAGTTGAGGTATCAGATGAAAAAGCAAAGTTTTCTGTTAATTTAGAGGCAGAGGCAGATACCGAAAAAAAGGAGGATAAAAAGGACGAAAAGAGTAATCCGACATATGATGAAATTTTAGAATTGCTAGAATATGATAAAGGAGAGGGACAAAAAAATTATATCAGTAAATTACAACAATTTGTAGATGATTATAATGAGTTGTTTTGTAATACTGGAAACTTTATGACTCTTGATTCTGCGGATGCAAGCAAATCAACAATAAAGGCAAAAGTATTTGGCTATCTAGAGTGGGATTTGCCTACAAAAAAAATATGTGGTGGAAAAATAGCAATATATATAAGTTCAGCTTTAAGCTTTGAAAATGGATTTGTGGCAGGAGGTATGCCATTTGTTATTGTAATTGATTTATCAGGAGATGCAGAAGGATATGCTACAGCAACATTGTTCACAGAACAGGAAATATGGAATGTTGGCGTTGATGCGAAGTCGAAGCTGTCGGTTGGAGTCGGTGTTGGAGTGCCACAGTTGGCGTCAATTATCGTTAATGGTTCAGGAGAACTAGAGACAGTTATTGATTATAATACTTATACCAAAGATAGTAATGTTAAATTGGATTTGACGGCTGAACTGGGATGGAAATTGAAAATACTGTGTTACGAGATGAGCAGATCATGGATCGAAAAAACATACCATTTGTATGACTCAAATGATATACAGACAATGGCACTTGCTGATACTTACAATATTGATGAAATACAGGAAATGGTGTTATCTGTTAATCCAATCATAACAGAAGCAGCATGGAACGATTCGGAAAATTTAACAAGAGCGGCTGGTACAGCATCAGATGTAACTTTATTGAATAACGTATATGATAATGCTGCACCACAGATTGTTCAGGCTGGAAATGATCTAATTATGATTTATATGCATCAGAATGATTCCAGAACTGCGATTAACGCCACGGAATTAATGTATTCTGTTTATGCTGCAAGACGGAATGTTTGGCAGACACCAAAAGTAATCACTAATGATATGACCGCAGATTTTTATCCATCAGTAGTACAAAAAGATGGCACAGCTTATGTTACATGGCTGAATATGTCTGAAAATGTGCAGAATGACAGTATGGATATAAATACATTTGCTTCATTAGGAAAAATATCAGTTGCAAAGTATAATGCTGTTTCCAGGAAATTTGAAATATGCACGTCAGATGAAAAAGGCATGTTTATGAATCCACAGTTATGTGCAGATTCCGGTGTTTTATTGTGGGTTGTGAATACGTCAGCGGACATGTTGGATAATTCAAAAACGGACTTGTTAATTGCAAATTATGATGGAAATACAATTAGTAATGCAAAGACAATTGAGCAGGCTGTTAGCAACCTGATAATGGCTAAAATTGGACTGAATGAGTCTGCAACAGAGATTGCTTATATATACGATTGTGATGGCAATTATGAAACAACAGATGATCATATTTTAAAAGTAATAGATGTGAATGGAAATCTTTTGTTTGAAAGTGTAAAGGGAGCAATTTCAGATGTTGAGTTTGCAAATCTGGCTGGGGAAAATACTATAACATATGCACAGAATGGAACTGTTTATTCATTAAAAAACTACAAACCAGTAAAAGTTTTAGATGGCAATATGGCGATTATGAATGAATATTCTATTGAGAATGGTCAGACAGATTACATTGTATTTAAAAATGAAACATCAGACACAAGTATTTATGCATACGTTTATGATAAACTTACAGGATATTGGAACAATGCAATTCCATTGACAGATGCCGGAATACAAGTGGTTTCATATAGTGCGGCAGAATATAATGGTGATCTCCGTTTGGCATATCAGAATATCGTATCGGAACAGGATGGTACATTAAAAGCTGAATTGCATGCTAAAACAATTGAATCAACAGTTGATTTAGAAGTTAGTAATATTTCATATGATGAATCAACCGGAAGATTAGATATCACTGCAGATGTAACAAATAAAGGAATGCAAAAAGCGGATGGTTATCAGATTGAAGTATATGATGGTTCAACTCTGATTTTTTCGGAGATAAAAGATGAAACGATTGATGTTGGACAGAGCATTGGGTATGCAAAAGAAATAGAGACAGCGAATATTCTTGGTTATAAGAAAAATTTTGACGTTAAAGTTGTTCCGGTGAATGCAGTTGATGCAGATGAAACAGACAATGTTGCAGAAATAACAGTTGGCTATCCAGATATATGTATGGAAATTCAGGATGAAACGATAGGCTCTGATACATATTATGGAAATCTTAGGATTAGTAATATTGGAAATTATGCAACAGATGGAAATGTCAATATTTATATTTACGATACACTTGTAAAGACTATTCCGGTTGCACAGTTGCAGGTGGAAGAAATAGTTGATTTACCGGTAGAGGTAGATATGAATCAGGCAGACATCCAGGATAATGTCGGAATTGTTAAATTTGAATTTGTATCCAATTTGGATGAAATGTATTTACATAATAACGTTGTAACATCAAATATTTATCCTTCTATGAATGCGACACTTGGAGCAGTTCATGCAGCAGATGTAAATCTTTCAGCAGGAAAAACAGCCGAATTGAATGTGGATTTTGAAGCTGCTACTGGATCAAAAAACCGAATAGCCATTGAGCCAATGGAGTATTCTGTGAAGAATCCGGAAATTGCAACAGTGGATGAGAATGGTATTGTGCATGGAAATAAAGCAGGTACTACATCTGTCAGCATTACTGCGCAGGATAGCTTTGGAAATGTTGCAGTTGGGACATGTGCCGTTAATGTTACTGTGGAAGATAAGAAGGAGGATACAGATGGAAATCCATCTGATAATAAACCTTCAGATGATAAGCTACAGGATGATGGTAATAAAAAGAATGATATATCAAAGGATGAAACATCAGCAAGTGAAACTGCAAAAATAGGTAGTACTACAGAAAAGAGTAATTCTGACAGTGAAAAACTGTCGCAAAGCAATGAGTTGCACGCAAAGCCTTCTCAAGATGATGCGGAAGTGCGTATAGTAGGGAATGCTATCGATGCTGCAAAAATTCAGGACAAAGCAGGAAATGCAAAAACGGAAAACATATATTCAGAGAATGAAGATAGCAATAGTGAACAAAGCGAAGCTCTGGAAAATGCAACAGAGGATGATGGTTCACAAGAAACTGAAAGCCAAGAGAGTGATAAAAACAAAACGAATGAAACGGTAGAAAATTCGAAGATTGGCAAGAAGAATATTGTTTTGTTGATTTGGGGTATTGTTTTGATTGCTGTTGCTGGTGGCATAGGAATTATTTTGATACGTAGGAAAAAATAAGAAATAAAACTAATAATATGTATTGAAAACAATGTTTAGTTGTGGTAACTTAAAATGTAATAATACAAAGGAGGATACAGTTGTGAAACAGAAACTATTAGCAGCACTTATGATAATCACGTTATGTGTAAGTGGCAGTGCCAGTGTAATGGCGGCAGAAAATGAATCAATAATGAAGGATGTAACAGAAGAGAAACAGGAAGCAGAAGACACATTTACAGAAGACAATGTGTCTGAAAAAAACAAACTTTCATCTCCAACAAACGTACAATGGACAGATGATTGGGATATGCAATGGAAATGTGTACCTGAAGCGATGGGGCATTATGATTTTATAATAGAAAAAAATGGAGAACAGTATGAAACTAGTTCGTGGGAAATTGGAAATGAAGATGGGATTGTTACAGCAAATGAGTCTGCGTTTATTATGGAAAGTGGAGTGTATAGGTTTGCAGTAAGAGCTGCAAATGACTATGATCCGGATAGGTTTGAAGCAAGTGATTATGTGTATAGTGAGGAAAGAACATATGTAAGACCATCACGGGAATTGGGCACAACTGTTGGATATTGGGACAAAGAAAAAGATGGAATTTTTTATTACAATGGCGTTGATGGAGCAGCAGGTTATTATGTAAGTTTATATAAGACAGATGGTGATGGAAATGAATACTCGATTTCGGGAGAATGGTCTGTAGAAAAAGATGGCTTTAAAGATTCAATAGATAATTTGCATACAAAAGATTTTACAAATGATATTAAGGAAGCTGGAAAATACAGAGTTACAGTACGTGCGTTGAGTGGCAACATTGATGAAATTGCAAACGGCGCAGAGGGAGAAAAATCAGACTATTTTGATACCACATCATCATCTTCTTCAATTAAAGACTTTTTTGATAATTTAGATAAGACTGATCCCAATGCTGCATTGAGCAGTTTAAAAAATCAGTTCAATATTGAAAAAATTAGAACCGCTATGCAGACAGATGGAGATATTTTGAATCAGATGCAGGAACTTGAGACAAGTTATGCAACCCAGAATGGTATTACTACATCTAATCAAGTGTCAGCAGAAGCCGCAGCTTATGTAGACACAAATAAGATTTCCATGATAGGTGCTGCACTGAACGCAATAAGTGGTCCGGTAATGTTGAAAGTAACTGTACCAGAGTCAAAAGTAGATGTTGATACGAATCGATATGCAAACAGTGTACAGCTGGATTTAAAACTTGATGCAGATGGGCAGTCAAAAGATACATTGGATGTCCCGATTACAATTACGATGCCAATTCCAGCTGGAATAGAGAGCAGTCATCTGACAATTTTACATTATCATGCAGATGACACAGCTGAAGTGATTTCACCAAGAGATAATGGGGATGGAACAGTAACTTTTACGATTACGAAATTCAGTACATTTGTTTTTGCAAACGAAAAAACAGAAACTGAATCAGGAACACTTGCTAATCCAACAACAGAAAATCCGACAGTGACGAATCCAGCACCACAAGCGTCAACTATGCCAGAGGTACAGACAAAACAGGAAGAAGGTAGTGCGACGGCAAGTGAGGAGAACCAGATTGTATCTCCAAAAACAGAACAAAATAATTTTGATGTTTTTGCAGCAATCATTGCTTTCACTTCGCTAGGTGGAGCTGTGCTGTATGCAGGAAAAATGAAACAGATTAAAAAATAGAAAACTTTAATTCATATGGGTGTCAAGCAAAATTCCTTTACTGTAAAGAAAAAATGCTTGACACCCATTCTTTTTTATGTTATCTTAGCAAAGGTGCCGATGTAAGGATAGCAAAATAAAGGCATGGTGTGAAGAATGGAAGAGAAAATCGAACAGGCTTATCTCTATGATTTCTACGGAGAACTGCTGAACGAACACCAGAGAAGAATTTACGAGGACTTCGTGTTCAATGACCTTTCTCTTGGAGAGATTGCAAATGAAGAGGGAATCAGCCGCCAGGGGGTATATGATATGATTAAGCGGTGTACCAAGTCTCTGGAGGGATATGAAGAAAAACTTCATCTGATTGCAAAGTTTCAGTCAGCAAAGCAGAAAGTAGCACAGATTGATGCACTGGCGAAGGAGTTTCATTCCAGTCACAATGAAGCGATTATGGAGGAGATCGGGCAGATTTCCAATCAGATTTTAGAGGAGCTATAAGATGGCATTTGACAGTTTATCTGAAAAACTTCAAAATGTATTCAAAAACCTGCGAAGCAAAGGCCGTTTGACAGAGGATGATGTCAAGGCAGCTTTGAAGGAAGTTAAGATGGCTCTTTTAGAAGCGGATGTTAACTTCAAAGTCGTAAAGCAGTTTGTAAAAGATGTGCAGGAACGTGCAATCGGGCAGGACGTGATGAACGGACTGAATCCTGGACAGATGGTCATTAAGATTGTAAATGAAGAGATGGTGAAGCTGATGGGCTCTGAGACAACAGAGATTAAGCTTCAGCCGGGAAAAGCATTGACAGTCATTATGATGGAAGGTTTACAGGGTGCAGGTAAAACAACCACCGCAGCAAAGCTTGCAGGAAAGTTTAAGCTGAAAGGAAAGAAAGTTTTACTGACTGCCTGTGATATTTACCGACCGGGTGCGATTGAACAGTTACAGATCAATGGTGAGAAGCAGGGCGTGGAAGTATTTTCCATGGGAGATAAGATCAAACCCGTGAACATTGCCAAAGCAGCAATCGAGCATGCGACAAAGAATGAATTTAATATTGTAATCCTGGATACAGCAGGACGTCTTCATATTGATGATGACATGATGGCTGAGTTGCAGGAAATCAAAGAGAATGTTACCGTTCATCAGACCGTTTTAGTTGTGGATGCCATGACTGGACAGGATGCAGTGAATGTAGCCAAGATGTTTGATGAAAAGGTTGGCATAGATGGTGTGATCTTAACGAAGTTAGACGGTGACACCAGAGGTGGTGCGGCACTTTCAATCCGTGCTGTTACCGGAAAACCTATTTTATATATAGGTATGGGAGAAAAACTTTCTGATCTGGAGCAGTTTTATCCTGACAGAATGGCTTCAAGAATCCTTGGTATGGGTGATGTGCTGACATTGATTGAGAAAGCACAGGCTGATATCGATGAGGAGCAGGCAAAGCGTATTGAGCAGAAGATGCGCAAAAATGAATTTGACTTTGAGATGTATTTGGAATCTATGAGTCAAATGAAGAAAATGGGTGGATTATCCAGTATCCTTGGAATGATGCCCGGTCTTGGAATGGGAATGGGCAAAGGAAAGATGCCTGAGATCGATCAGGAAGCAGCTGAGAAGAGTATGGCGCGCACCGAAGCAATCATTTATTCCATGACACCGGAAGAGAGACGTAATCCGTCGCTTATGAATCCGAGCCGCAAGAACCGCATTGCAAAAGGTGCAGGAGTTGATATTGCGGAAGTAAATCGTCTGGTAAAACAGTTTGAACAGATGAAAAAGATGATGAAACAGATGCCAGGCATGATGAAAAAAGGTAAAAGAGGAATGTTCAAAGGGCTTCCTTTTTAATAAATTTTTAGCAATCACGTAGGAGGTGAAATGACATGGCAGTAAAGATCAGATTAAGAAGAATGGGACAGAAGAAAGCTCCTTTCTATAGAATCGTAGTTGCAGATTCCAGATCCCCAAGAGACGGAAGATGTATCGAAGAGATCGGAACTTATGATCCAACAAAAGATCCAAGCGAATATTATGTAAATGAAGAGTTAGCAAAGAAATGGTTAGCTAACGGAGCTCAGCCAACAGATACAGTAGCTAGAATCTTCAAAAATGCTGGAATCGAAAAATAAGATTAGTGAGGTGGTCTAATGAAAGAATTAGTTGAAGTAATTGCCAAATCACTAGTTGATTACCCGGACGAAGTTGTTGTGACAGAGACCGAGAATGAGAAAGCCATCGTGTTGGAGCTGCGCGTTGCACAGTCTGACATGGGTAAGGTAATCGGCAAACAGGGTAGAATTGCAAAAGCGATCCGTGCCGTTGTGAAGGCAGCAGCCTCAAAAGAAGAAAAAAAAGTTATTGTTGAGATTATGCAGTAACATGATGGGCTATCCCAGTTGTCTGGGATAGCTTTTTCCTTACCATGCTAATTTGGATAGCAGAAGAAAGTTGATAAAGGAGATTACATGGAAGATTTATTACAGGTAGGTGTAATAACAACCACACATGGTGTCAGGGGAGAAGTGAAAGTATTTCCTACGACGGATGATCCGGCAAGATTTAAAAAACTGAAAAACGTTGTTTTGGATACCGGAAAAGAGTTAGTCGACCTTGAAGTTGCCGGTGTGAAATTTTTCAAAAATATGGTTATTGTCAAGTTCAAGGGAATTGACAATATCAATGACGTGGAAAAATATCGCAAAAAGAGTTTGTATGTCACCCGTGAAAATGCGGTAAAATTAAAGAAAAACGAGTACTTTATCGCAGATCTGATCGGTTTGCAGGCAGAGTCGGACGAGGGGGAAGATTTAGGCGAATTGAGCGATGTTCTCCAGACAGGTGCGAATGATGTATATGTTTTAAGCAAAGAGGGAACGGATGATATTTTGCTTCCGGCAATCAAAGAGTGCGTCAAAGAAGTTGATCTGGAAAATGGAAAAATCATCGTGCATTTACTTCCGGGACTTCGTGAGCTGAACGAGAAATAAATTGAATGAATGAAAGAGAGAAGAATGAATTTTCATATATTAACATTATTTCCGGATATGGTCATGCAGGGATTGTCTACCAGCATTATAGGAAGAGCAAAAGACAGAGGACTGCTTTCCATTGAGGCAGTGAATATCAGGGATTATACGCTGGAACGTCATAAAAAAGTGGATGATTATCCTTACGGAGGCGGCGCAGGCATGCTCATGCAGGCACAGCCGGTATATGATGCGTGGAAGTCTGTTGTGGATCGTATTGGATACAAGCCAAGGACGGTTTATCTGACACCGCAGGGACCGACATTCACACAACCGATGGCAAAAGACCTGGCTCAGGAAAAAGATCTGATTTTATTATGCGGTCATTACGAAGGAATCGATGAGCGTGTGTTAGAAGAGATTGTGACAGATTATGTTTCAATTGGTGATTATGTGCTGACAGGAGGGGAACTTCCTGCGATGGTCATGGTGGATGCAATCTCGCGTATGGTACCCGGGGTTCTTACGAATGATGAATCGGGTTCCACGGAATCATTTGAAGGTAATCTGCTGGAATATCCGCAGTACAGCCGCCCGGAAGAGTGGATGGGGAAAAAAGTTCCTTCCATCCTGTTGTCCGGTGATCATAAAAAAGTAGATGAATGGCGGAGAGAACAGGCAATATTACGGACAATTGAGCGCAGACCGGATCTGTTGAAAAAAGCGGAACTCACGAAAAAAGAGCAGATGAAATATCAGGAGTATCTGTAACTGTTTGCCAGGGCTTTATATTTGCGGTGAAGATCATATGAAAATGTTACGAGAGAAGGAGCGGGTTTTGATATGAATCACTATACAAAATCAATATGGGTATTAACGCTTGGCATGGCAGCACTGGTCATTGCTTTTCTTTCTCCGCTTTTTGGAATTCTCTTTGGAATTGCAGCGATTATTCTGGGGAAGAAGACCATGTCGGAGGCAAAATCTAAAATGGCATATGCTGGATTCTGGATAGGCATTGCTGCGGTTGCAGTTGGAATAGCACTCTGGATCATCAGTGTTATTTATTTGTTGTAAAATGTGAAAAGCGCTTGACTTTTCCGTGAAAGCATGGTAATGTTAACGAGTTGTGAATAAAGGAGATGGTCCTCTGTTACGAATAGGCGTATTAAGAACATCCAAATAATAGGAGGTCACAAAATGAACGCAAATGAAATTATTAAAAGCATTGAAGCAGAACAGTTAAAAGCTGAAGTACCTGAATTCCGTGTTGGTGATACTGTAAAAGTTTACGGTAAAATCAAAGAAGGAAACCGTGAAAGAATCCAGGTTTTCGAAGGTGTTGTAATTAAGAGACAGGGTGGAAGCAACCGTGAAACATTCACAGTTAGAAAGATTTCTAACGGATGTGGCGTTGAGAAAACCTGGCCTTTACATTCTCCAAACGTTGAGAAAGTAGAAGTTGTTCGTGCTGGTAAAGTAAGAAGAGCTAAATTATTCTACTTAAGAGACCGTGTTGGTAAGAAAGCTAAAGTAAAAGAATTAGTAAAATAGTTCAATGCATGCGTGAGCCATAGAGAGAGCAGCCGCTTTTTCTATGGCTTTTCTTATTCGAAACAGGATTTGTTTTACGAGGAGCAGGAATAAATGAGTACATTGCGGGAAAAGAGGAAAAAAGAACGGAGAGCATTAAGGCGGAGAAAAACAGCCGATTGGACAGTTGTGCTGATACTCTGTGCCATTGCCGTGTGTTGTGGAGGCTATCTGATCTATCATCACTGGAGTGTGAAACAGCGGGAGCTGGAGTACGAAAAACTCCGGCAGGAAGAGACGTTAAGTGCTGCAACAGAGATGGTCATCGCAGAGCCGGAGACAGAGGAGAACACAGAAGAAACAGTGATCTACTGTGATCCGGTCTATGATTTCGGACAGCTGCATGAACAGAATGAAGATATTTACGCATGGATCGTTGTGCCGGGAACGCAGGTAGACTATCCGCTGTTACAGTCTGAGACAGACAATTATTATCTGGATTATAACTTAGACCACAGCAAGGGATATCCGGGCTGCATTTACACCAATCAATGTAACCGGAAAGATTTCTCGGATTATAATACGGTACTATATGGACATAACATGAAAAATGGTTCCATGTTTGGAAGTATTCACAGCTTTGAGGATGAAACGTTTTTTGACGGACATCCGTATATTTATGTGTATACGGAAAATGAACGTCTGACTTATGAAATCTACGAGGCGGCGAAGTTTACAGATGTGTACATTCCGTCAGAGTATGTGATCAGCAGTAAGGACGACAGGGATCAGTTTTTGGCGGATGTCAGAGAAAAAGTTTCTGACAATAAATTACACGTCCGGGAGGATATGGAAATCGGAGAGGATGACAGACTTATCACACTTTCCACCTGTGTAAGCGGTGAGCAAAATCATCGTTATCTGGTGATCGGGGTACTTGTTGAGACGGCGCTTTACCGGTAAAGGGGCGGAATAATATATTTATAAAATCTGGAAAATCCGATTCCCGAATTGCACACAAACGTGCTTTGTGGTAATCTATAACGTGTATTTGTATACAGACGATAGGGCAGAGGAAGGCAAAAGTGAGAAGAAGACGGAGTGGATTGAATTTCGGAAGAAAAAAGAAAAAAGTAAACATGACCATTGTAAAGGAGATCTTAAGCTGGACAGCTGAGATCCTGATCACTCTGGTCATTGCTTTTACATTTGTATATTTTATCGGATTGCGGACCAGCGTGGTGGGGCAGTCCATGTCAGAAACATTGCAAAGCGGAGATGAGATTCTGGTAAACCGCTTCATTTATAAGGTGTCTGATCCGAAGCCGAATGACATTATTGTGTTTCTTCCAAACGGAAACGAAAAATCACATTACTATGTAAAGCGTGTGATCGCAGTGCCGGGAGACACGGTGCTGATCCAAAATGGCGCTGTCTATGTGAATGGGGAACTTTTTGATGAGAAAGTAGATGTCTCTGCCATTGAGGAGGCCGGGCTTGCATCGGAGGAACTAAAGCTCGAGGATGATGAGTTTTTTGTTCTTGGAGATAACCGCAATAACAGCGAGGACAGCCGCTATGCCAATATTGGAAATGTGAAAAAAGATTACATTATTGGAAAAGCATGGTTCCGTGTATCTCCGTGGAAAAAATTTGGATTTATATAAGAAAAGTGAGGAAAAAGTATGCAGTTTCAGTGGTATCCGGGACATATGACGAAAGCAAAACGTCAGATGCAGGAAGACATAAAATTAATTGATCTGGTGATCGAGCTTGTGGATGCGAGAATTCCATTAAGCAGTCGGAACCCGGATATTGATGAGTTGGGAAAAAATAAAGCGCGACTGATCATCATGAACAAATCAGATTTGTCAGATGAGAATCAGAACAAAGAATGGGCAGCCTATTTTAAAAAGATGGGCTACTATGTTGTCGGTCTGGATGCGAGAACCAAGACAGGCATGAAAACAGTTACAAATGTAGTAATGGAAGCCTGTAAGGAAAAGATTGAGCGTGACAGAAGAAGAGGAATCTTAAATCGTCCTGTCCGTGCGATGGTAGTCGGAATTCCAAATGTTGGAAAATCGACGTTTATCAATTCCTATGCGGGAAAGGCATGTGCCAAAACTGGAAATAAACCGGGTGTGACAAAAGGAAAACAGTGGATCAGACTGAACAAAAATCTGGAATTACTGGATACACCGGGAATTTTGTGGCCGAAATTTGAAGATCAGATGGTTGGACTGCGTCTTGCACTGATCGGGGCAATCAAAGATGAGATTTTGAATATTGATGAATTGTCACTGGAGCTGATCAAAGTTCTGGCAAGAGATTATGCCGGAATTTTAACAGACCGCTATGGTGTAGATGAGACACAAACTCCGGTGAAGATTTTAGAGCAGATCGCAGAGAACCGCAAATGTATTTCCAGAGGAAACGAATTAGATTACAGCAAGGCAGCAGCACTTCTGATCGATGAATTCCGGGGTGGCAGGCTTGGAAAGATTACGCTGGAAAAACCTTCCGGTCAGGAAACACAGGAGCAGGGTTAGGCGCTGTGCCTGCTAAGGCGGATAGGATCGGGGATTTGTATATTGCAGAAAAAGGAAATGTGGACAGAATGGCAGAGAAAAAAATCGGTGAGATCAGAGAAGAACTTAAGGCAGTGGACGATGAGAAGCTGCCTTCTTTTATAGAAGCATATGAAAAAGATGAGCGTTCCGGTGTTGTGAAAATCGTGGAGCAGGCAAAGAAACGGATTGAAAAATTAGAGGCAGAGAAGCTCCGCATTGAAAATCTGAAAAAATATGAGCGTGAATATGCAGATTGTGGTTATATCTGTGGGATTGATGAAGTCGGAAGAGGACCGCTTGCCGGTCCGGTGGTAGCTGGGGCAGTTATTTTGCCAAAAGACTGTGATATTTTATATATCAATGATTCCAAGAAGCTTTCTGCGGCAAAGCGGGAAGAATTGTATGATGTGATCATGGAGAAAGCAGTTGCAGTAGGCATTGGAATGGCAAGCCCGCAGAGGATTGACGAGATCAATATTTTACAGGCAACTTATGAGGCAATGCGTGAGGCTATAAGCAAATTAAGTGTAAAACCCGATATATTATTAAATGATGCGGTCACGATTCCGGGAGTTTCCATCAGACAGGTGCCAATTATCAAAGGAGATGCAAAAAGTATTTCCATTGGGGCTGCAAGCATTGTGGCGAAGGTTACCAGAGACCGTCTGATGGCAGAGTATGACAAGGTTCTGCCACAGTATGGATTCGCATCCAACAAAGGCTATGGTTCAGCGGAACATATCAGGGCATTGCAGGAAGCCGGACCATCTCCGATACATCGTGCCAGCTTTATCAAAAATTTTGTTTAAGAGATACGGACTGTCATATTAGAAAATGCTTCTGATTGCAGGAAAAATTTGCTATAGAGGAAGTTTGTATCAAGTGAGGCGGGATCATGCACATATCCGATTTGTTAGGACAATACAACAGAAATATTTCAAGCGGAACAGAAGAATTAAAAGCAGCTTCCGGTATGCAGAAAGTAGTATCTACGCTGGAAGAATTATCTTCCGGAAGTGTTTTTGAAGGAACGGTCAGTTCTGTGAAAAATGGAAAAGTGACGCTGGCGCTTAGCGATGGGCAGACGATCACAGCAAGATTGTCTGGAAAAGTGCCGCTTTCGCAGGGAACGCCGATGTTTTTTCAGGTAAAAAGCAATGACGGTGCGACCATTGAAATCAAACCGTACACAGGCGCTGGCAGTGGAGGAAATCCAATTCTTACCAATGCGCTGACGGAAGGAACCGTACCTGTGACAGAGCGGAATCTTGCAATGGTCGATGCTATGATGAAAGAACAGATGCCAATTGATAAGCAAAGCCTTTTAAATATGGCAAGGATCGCGAATATGAATCCTGGTGTAGATATTACTACGGTTGTAAATATGACAAAGCTTGGAATTCCGGTTTCGCCGGAGATGGCAGCTCAGTTTGAAAATTACATGACAGATGAGCATGCCATTTTACAGGAGATGGATCAGGCGATGAATGAACTGGCTGATCTTGCGGGCTCAGGCGATCTGACACCGGATCAGGCGGTACAGATGAATCAGAAGATTGTCACGATCCTTCTTCCGGAGCAGACTGTTACCGGAGCACCAGTCAATGCAGAGGGGCAGATAGAAACCGGTGGACAGACAACGGCAGAAGGGCAGATTGTGACTGGCGGACAGATAACGGCAGAAGGACAGATTGTGACCGGCGGACAGACAACGGCAGAAGGACAGATTTTGACTGACGGACGGCTAGGCGCAGAGGAACAGACTGTAAACGGAGAGCAGACCACAACAGCAGGACAAGCCGTACGGGAAGGAACAGGCGGTCAGGCACTTGGTGAAGTTTTATCAGAGCAGCAGTTTTCAAGTCTCGGCAGGTTATTGCAGAATATTCCTTCACTGGTAGAAAGTACAAAACTTTTCCCGGAAGCGATGGAGCAGGATATTTTTATCGACACGTTGGAGGATGAAAGCGTAGCACAGAATCTGATGACAGAGGACGCTGCATGGAAAGCTGCGGACGGCAAAACGGCATTGGACAAAAATCTGACCGTCTCTGATTTCCTGCGCACAGTATCACAGATTTTATCTGAAAACAATGGAATGGCATCGCAGAGTATCCAAAAATTATTAGGAAGTGATGCATATAAAAGTCTGCTTCGGAATGTGATGGAACAGCAGTGGCTGATACAGCCGGAAGCGTTGAAACAGGAGAAAAAGATCAGCCAGCTTTACGAAAAATTAGAGCAGCAGATGAGACAGGTGGAAGATGCGCTGAAAGAGGCAGGCGTTACGAAAACCAGATTTCCGGAAACTGCGGCAGAGGTGCGCGGTAATATTGAATTTATGAATCAGCTCAATCAGGCATATACATATGTACAGGTGCCATTGAAGATGTCCGGTCAGAATGCAAACGGAGAACTTTATGTATACACGAATAAAAAGAATCTGAGAGACCCGGATGCAGAGTTGAGCGCTTTTTTACATCTGGATCTGGAACACCTTGGCTCTACCGATGTCTCAGTGAAAATGCAGCATCGGAATGTCAAAACAAATTTTTATATGGCTGACGATGCGTCCTATGATCTTGTGGAAAAGTATCTGCCTGTGCTGGAACAAAAGCTGAAAGACAAAGGTTATCAGTGTACCATAACGATGACAAAGGAAGAAAAGAAGGTCAGCTTTGGGGATGATTTCCTGCGGAAAGACATGCCACAGACGGGAACACTGCATCGGTATTCGTTTGATGTGAGAGCCTAGCATATCAGATACAAAACAGAGGTGGTGAGCGGATATGGAATGGGATAATGAAAAGAAAAAAGTAAAAACGGCGGTAGCAGTAGCATATGAGCCGGGAGATAAAGCACCGAAGATCCTTGCCAGCGGCAGGGGCGAAGTGGCAGAAAAGATTATCGCAAAGGCAAAAGAAAATGATGTCCCTTTCTATAAAGATAATAAGCTGGCGGAGACGCTGTCGAAATTAGAGATCGGGGATGCGATTCCACCGGAACTTTATGAAGTAGTCGCTGAGATCCTTGTGTTTGTGGATGATATGGATAAGATGAAGGCAAAATTGCAGCAGGCAGATATGTGATCATAAATGAAGTGGAATTGCAGCAGATGAATGGCATAATCAAATAGTGTGCTGCAGGAAGTGAATAGAATGAGGGACAGCAGGCACAAAAGAAAGATGCTGCTGTAGAAAAGAGGGTTTTATCAATAAGAGAAGTGTGGGAACTGCCTATGAAAAACTGGCAGGTGTGTATTTGGAACAGCAGGGGTATGAGATTTTAGAATATAATTACAGATGTCGTATTGGAGAGATCGATATCGTGGCAAGACAGGGTGGATACCTGGTGTTTGTGGAAGTAAAATACCGTGCGGACAACGCAGCGGGAAATCCACTTGAGGCGGTGACTGCTGCAAAACAGAGAACGATTTCCAAAGTAGCTTCGTATTATTGCCTGACACATGGTTATGGAACATATACACCTTGCAGGTTTGATGTGGCGGCAATTTTGGGAGAGCAGATAAAAGTCATTCAGAATGCATTTGACTATCAGGGGTTCTGAGAGGGTGAAAGAATGCATTTTTATGGCTGCTTTTTCGCAGGACAAAATCAGGAGAGTTGTAAGTGATATGGAACATAAAAGCTGGAAGCGGAAAAACAATACAGGAGTGCCGGCAGAGGTTATACATCATCCTGGGGCTGGCGTGGAAGTGCCGCTTTTACATTTTCCGTTATTGGAGAAAACAGGAATCGTAAAAGAAGGTTTTACCACAAGACTTGGCGGCGTGAGTGAGGGTATTTTTTCCACCATGAATCTGAGTTTTACAAGAGGAGATGAAGAGGAGGCAGTCTGGGAAAATTACAGAAGACTTGCATCAGCGCTTGATGTGGATTATGATAAATTTGTTTTTACGGATCAGACACATACGACAAATGTAAGAAAAGTGACGGCGGAGGATGCCGGAAATGGACTTACGAGAGAACGGGAATTTCATGATACAGATGGACTGATCACGGATGTGCCGGGCTTAGTGTTATCAACGTTCTATGCGGACTGTGTTCCGCTGTATTTTGTCGATCCGGTGCATTGCGCCATCGGGTTAAGCCATTCCGGCTGGCGTGGAACAGTAAACCGCATGGGAAAAGCGACTATCGAGGCGATGCGGAGGGAATACGGAAGCAGACCGGAGGAACTGCGCTGTGCGATCGGACCTTCCATCTGTCAGGATTGCTACGAGGTGAGCGGGGATGTTGCGATGGAGTTTGAGCAGACATTTGCAGGGCATGAGCGTGAAATCCTTCTTGCAAAAGAAAATGGAAAATATCAGCTCGATCTCTGGAAGGCAAACGAAATTGTACTGCTTGATGCAGGTGTCCTGCCAGAACATATAGAAATCACGGACATTTGCACGTGCTGCAATCCTGACTTACTTTTTTCCCACCGCGCAAGCCACGGTAAGCGCGGAAACCTCGGGGCATTTTTATGTTTAAAATAAGATAATTGCGAAACTCATGAGAAC
>UMCR01044129.1_pt1 | contig 22190 bp, 22 predicted proteins | sample 1964301 | NCBI WGS metagenome assembly UMCR01 (sample SAMEA4835975, study PRJEB28245) | human gut metagenome | biome: gut microbiome; material: fecal sample | place: Denmark | collected 2008
AAGTAAAAGATGCTAATTTAATCAGAATATAAATAATTAACATGGGGTAGAACATATATCTATCTATAATATTAACCAAGTAGCTCAGACACCAAGCAAAACAAAAAGTAGGAACTGTATGATAAAATAAAAATTTTTTATTTTCTTGGTGATTGGGTTCCTTGGTTAAAATTTTGTCAGATATTTTTTATTTTATAATAAATCGTCAATAGGATCAGACGGAAAATATGATATAAGTTGCATTATTTCGGATGAAGATACATCGTTAAATCCATTGTTTTTTATCTTTTCTAAAACGGGCAAAAATTTAATAGTGAAGTCTATTTGTTCTGATAACGTATTTGTTCTGACACAGATATTGAATAGTTCAATAAGTTTATTTTGGTTTATTTCTTGTTGTACATAATAAAGATCTTTAGATAAAGTTTTTAAATCTGTGGCTGAATAATATTCTTCGATTTTGGTTGCATAATTGAAAAGTAAGGTATTATATTTTTCCATAAATACGGTAAGTTTTTCAATGTCTTGATAGTCTAAATTTTTAGGTAAGTTCATTAAATAATAGAAAAATAATAAATTAGGATTAATTTTATACTCGTATGTTCGTGAATATGAAAATTCTTTTTTAAAACACGAAAGTGTACTGAAACATTTATACCAAAATAAAGAGCTAAAAATAACGTTATTTTTTAAGGCACATCCCAAAGCATAAAAATTTGATAAATAAATATCTGGTATTGTTTTATAAAAAGAAGATATTTTATCTATATTTTCTTCTAAAATATTTTCTGCTTCATTTTTTGAAGGCAATAGTTCTTTGGATATTAAGATATTATAATATTGAATTTCGCTCATAATAATATTTGTAACAGCTTCGATCTTTTCTTTCGATAGTTTTGTGTTCAATGATTTAAGTAAAAATCTTGGCGTTGATGTTAGTACTTGGGTGTTGGAAACCGGAAAGAGTTCTGGAGCAGATTCAAATTTAGGAGCTTTGACTTGATGATTAATGTACTTATAATGCATGAGATTCACAAAAGCTTTATCTAATATAGATTTATTTAAAATAGTAAATTTACACTTATATTGTTCGGAGGCACCTTGTTTTCTAGTAAGGCGTAAATTTGAAAGCTGCGTGAGCAAGGAATTTTTACTGTTATACCAAGCTTTTGAGTTATCCATGTGATTTTGCAAAAGTTGCAGACTCATTCCATAAAAGTCCTTTTTATAAAGATACTTTTTCCTGTTTCTTGAATCAATATTCATATCGCAGACGATATTATTAATTTTTTTTTCAATAATAGGTAATAAGCAAATATAAAAATCAGCCGTTAAGATACTTTTGATAGAGTGACCTGACAGTAACTTGCTTAAATATATTTCTTTTATTTCTGTAGACCAATTAGTATTTGAGAGCATTTTGTAAAAATTTTTTTTGCGTAGTATGCTATTAATTTCAGGTTCGAGGCTAAGTAAACTATTGAACAATACAGAATGGTTTTCTTCTTTTATATGGACACCATTTTTTTTTAGTTGTATGGAGTAGTTTGGTAGTAATTTTTTGGCGATAATTTCTATTATTGCAGCTTGTATATGCTGATTAGGTATACAACTAGATTCTAAATCTAAAGGTGTTGTTAATAATTTGGTAAAGTCACTAAAAAAATCAGAAAAAAATTTTTGTAATTCTTCAGATAAAGTTTTTTTGCATTTTTTGCTTAAATTCGCATTATTCATATATAATATTCCTCCTAAAATAATATTATTATGCGAAATAATACTTATTTTAAAAACCAACGAATCATAAATAAAAATAATCGCATAATTATTATAAAATATATTGCGAAAAATAACAAATTTGGACATTACTAATTATTTTTACAATTGGTATACTTTACGTGTTCCGGAACAAAGCAATGCGGCGCAAACGCCTCATTCTTTTTGGCGCTTGCGCCGCAAATAAAAAATTAGCCGCCTGTTGTGGCGGTGAGGAGGTAAAAAATTATGGGACAAATAGTTGAAGAGTATAAAAAAGGTTTCCTGGATTGCGAGAGCGACCTAGACGCTTGGGATGAATGCCTGGAAGATGCTGAAACAGACATCAATGACGCGTACGATTATTGTGACGATTCATCAAACGATGAAAACACAATTATGCGAGATGCGGTTAACGAGTTTGCGGCACAGCGTGAGCGCAAACTTCACAACCTTGCCGAACGCCTCGATAGCTTCAAAAATCCGCACGACAAAGGTGCATTTGAGGTAATACTTGCAATGTTACGGCATTTTAATTGCAAATTCCTTTTGATGAATGATGAACTGCGAGTTTATGACAGGCATCTAGGCTATTTCCGTGCATTTACTAGTACTGGTTCAGGGTCATTCCGAAAGTTTTTGGAGAATGTTGCGCCAATTTATTGGAAACGGCTGTACCAATCTAAGTTATCGGAGCAGATAGCTGCGTATGTGAAGGATAATTTAGAAATTTTTGGGTATACGCCTAAGCTGAAGCACGCATCAATCGACTCAGCTCAATACATAAACTTTCGCAATGGTATCTTTAACTTACGAACCGGCAAACTTCATGAGCATTCGCCGAAATATCAGGCGCTAAGTGTAGTTGACGCTGATTTTATAAAAGGTGAGTGGCAAATGCCTGAAATGGTACAAAAGTTCTTTGAACACCTTGGCAATGGCGAAATAGGAGCTAAAGCGTTGTTTCAAATTGGAGGACTTGCTATTGCACCAACTAAAAATTTGCAGGTAGGTGCGTTCCTTATTGGAGAAGGTGGGAGCGGTAAAGGCGTTTTTACTGAAATTTTGCGTTCTTTGTTACCTGCAGATAATGTTATAACCTTTGCTTTAGAAGGTTTATCACAACGCTTTTCGCTCAAGGGACTGGCAACGGCGCAACTTGCGCTTTGTCCTGAGCTTAATCTTGGTAAAGCTGAAAGTGCTGATGTGCGTGTTTTAAAATCACTAATTTCAGGAGATAAAATTATTATTGAACGAAAGTATAAAGAGCCACAAGAAGTACGTCCAAATGCTACGATTGTTTGTTGTGGCAACGCATTTCCTCTAGGCATTTTGGATGAAAGTGGAGCGATGCAGCGTCGTATCGTTCTGGTTAAAACTGGTTCAACTGTTCAGCAAAGGGATCCTAACTTGCTGAAAGAGCTGATGGTTTATAAAAATTTTATTGCTACTGCTTTTGCTCTTGCTGCGTCAGCTGTTTACAATGGTGAAAGCTTGATTTCAGACGATTTGCCAAATGTTATTGGCAGTCCACGAGTGACTGCTAATCAAGAGGCTGAAGATTGGCTCCGTAAACATGTCGTGCCTGACCAAGACGGTACTTTAAACATTACTGAAGCATATCGCCGCTTTGTAGAAAATACTGAAGGCGACTTCAAAATGGACAACCGTGCGTTTGGCGTTGTTGTTGCAAAGTTATTTGACGGAGCTAAAGGAAGGCGTTCTGACGGCAGTTATGTACGTTACGGTTGGCGTTTTGTCGATTAAGATTTAATGTGTAGGGGTGAAATTCCCCTACGCAAAATATTCTGTCTGTAAATATATATTATTAATTTGAAGGGGGTTAATGCAATGAATAATGATGTTATCTATTCTGAAGAAGTTCTCGCTATGTTTGACGGCAAGCTAACTTACCGCGTGTTGCTCAACATGATACGCGAAAAGAAAATTCCTGCAATGAAAGCTGGTAGGCGCTACATTTTCTCGCGCCAAGTAGTAGAGCGGTGGCGAAATAAGCAGCTCGGTCTGTAGAAAAGTGGAGAAGGCAGACTCTTTATGAGTCTGCCTTCTAATTTTAGGAGGTGAAAATAGTGCCTGGAAGTAAAGTTAATTTAGGCAATGGAAAATGGCGGCTTTTTGTTAGCAATGGTTATGATGTTAAGGGTAAAGCTGTCCGTTTGAGCAAAACTGTTACGGCAACATCGGAAAGAGATGCCGATAGGCAGTTGCAGCTATTTTATTTTGAAGCTAAAAAGCAGCCTGTACCTGCTAAAATGAAAATCCGTTTTGAGGAGTTCGTGAAGGTTTGGTGGGATAGGTATGGCAATACGCTGAGCCCAACTACTGCTAATGGTGATAGGGTAGCCATTGATGGCAGGTTGCTGCCTTATTTTGGAAGTATGTATTTAGCGAAAATCAAGGCAGAGCATATCATTGCCTTTTTTGAAGATTTGGGAAAAGATGGGCAACGCCGTGACGGTAAAAGTGGAAAACTCAGCAAGGGTACTATTCATCTAACTTACAGAGTATTGCGGGCTATGCTTAATAAAGCTGTAGAATGGAAATACCTTGCTGTAAACCCGTGTAACTTAATACCTAAAGAGGATAAACCAAAAGCTATACATGCAAAAAGACCAATACTTCAGGAGAATGAATTGGGAAATTTTTTACGTGTTTTATTTGCTTTACCGGATAATGCAACGAACGTTAAATATAAATTACTAAGTTATCTTGATTTATTTACAGGTATTAGACGTGGCGAGATATTTGCTTTGAGGTGGCACAAAATTGATTTTGAGAATCGAATGATTGATGTAAAGAAATCAAGTTATGTTGAAAAGGGCGGGACAGTGAAACTGAAAGATACCAAGACAGATGAATCAAAAAGAGCGGTTTACATTGATGATCGCTTGGTAGAGTTATTTAAAAAGCATAAAGAATATCAGGAGAAGTGGCTGCATAAATATGGTATAACTAATCCTGGTAATTATGTATTCTTAAAACGTGATATTCGTTCAAAAGAAGCCGGTATAGCTCATCCAAGCGGATTTTATCATTGGCTTGTAGCGTTTTTAGAGCATAACGATATATCGAAAGTTTGCGTCCATTCGTTCAGGCATATGGCTGCTTCATATGCTTTAGCAAATAATGTACCCTTAACTACAGTACAGGCAATGATGGGGCATACCGATATTGCTACTACCAGTATATATTTACACAGCCTTGAAGAAAGTAGGCGCAGAGGTGCGGAAACTATGTCTGGAGTTTTTAAAAACTTAGGGGAAAATAAATAAAAAAAGCCAATCTTTGCAAAAGCAGAGATTGGCTAAATTTTTTTTGGTGCACCTGAGAGGAGTCGAACCTCCGACAACCTTGCTCCGGAGGCAAGTGCTCTATCCACTGAGCTACAGGTGCTTATGTATTAGTAATGTAGGAAAGTTGTTGATGTTATTTCAAAAATCTGCACGAAATCTGCACGATTTGATGTATTGAACAGATTTTAAAAATTCATTGAACCGCATGAATACTGGCTTAACATGATTCGAGTTTTAGTGCGGACACAGTTTCCGGAGGCCGCTGCTCTATCCACTGAGCTACAGGCGCACTATAACATTTGCATTATACCACAAATATGCTGTTTGTACAATCGGGCGTACATACAGTTATTTATTTTGCAGACGCCGTTTTTTATGTTACAATTAGCTTATTAAATGAAACGGAGTAAATTATGCAAAAAAACATCTGGCAGCAGCTTGTTGCCGTTATAATTTTTATATGGGCCTTGTGGAATTATGAAATAACATTATCTCTGCTGGGCAGTGCGCTGGGCATTTTAATGCCGCTTATTACAGGCTGCGTTATTGCTTTTACCGTAAATGTGTTTATAGAAAAATTTGAGCAGATATGGATGTGTGTGTTAAAAGAGCGTGCTGCAAGGTTTAGAGGACCGGTTTGCCTTATTGCAGGCTTTATGCTTATTTTTGGCGTAATAACGGCACTGCTTTTTGCCGTTTTGCCGGAACTGCATGCAAGTATTGTTATTTTAAGCCATAAGCTGCCGCAGGATATTGTATATTTTAATGCCTTTTTGCAGGAGCAGCTTTTGTCATGGAATTTTTCGCCAGAAGACGTGGCATACGTTCAGGACAAAATTTATGAATGGCAGGCTGCCGTGGAAGCTTACTGGCAGGCCAATAAAGCGGCTCTGCTTTCGCAGACTTTAAGCATTACGGCTTCGGTTGCCGGTGTGGTGGCAAACCTTGTAATGGGCTTTGTGTTTGCGGTGTATATTCTGCTGGAAAAAAAACAGCTTGCAATATCATCACGCCGTGCGCTTTATGCTTTTTGCAGTGCTGAACGCGCCAGGTACATTATTGCGGCGGCATCGCTTGCCAAAAGGATTTGTTCCGGGTTTATCGGCGGGCAGCTTCTGGAGGCTTTCTTACTGGGGCTGATGTGTTTTGCCGGTATGATAATTTTAGGCATACCTTATGCTTTTGTTATTTCCGCACTGGTTGCGTGCCTTGCGGTTGTGCCGTATATCGGTTCCATAACCAGTGCAGTAATAGGCTGTATATTTATTGTAATATCGCAGCCGGAAAAAGTTATTGTTTTCATTATCTTTTTCCTTGTACTGCAGCGTATTGAAGGCGATATTCTCTATCCGAGAATTGTCGGCAAATCCGTCGGTCTGCCGGAGCTGTGGCTGCTTGTTGCGGCTATGATAGGCGCAGGGCTTGGCGGCATTATGGGCATGATTATAAGCGTGCCCTTGTGTTCCGTTTTTTATGCGCTTTTCAGCGATTATATCAAACGGCGGCTGCAAACTAAAAAAATGAATGATATTTGAACTTTATGGAGGAGTACTTAATGAAGAAAATTGCTGTACTGCGCTGCCTCAGAGTAAGCGCATCCTGCACGGGCAGCGGCTGCCTGCGTGCGTTAAACGAAAAAACAGGCGCGTTTGAACGTTATGGCGATGAAACTTTGCAGGCTGCAGCCGTTTTTACCTGCAACGGCTGCGGCGAAAATAAACTGCCTAACCAGGAAGGCATTAACAAAAAAGTTGAACGCATTATAAAAATGCAGCCGGATGCACTGCATTTAAGCAACTGCACCATGCCTAAAGATGAAAACGGCAACCGTGTAATCTGCCCGGTAATTAAAGAACTGGAAGATAAATTTACTGCTGCCGGTATTGATGTGGTGCGCGGAACGCATTAACGGCGCAAAGATTAAAGAAAGAGGGTGCTGATGACGGCTAAAATAATTATTTCGGCTGTTAACCCGGAAGAAACCCGCATGGGCATTGTGGAAAACGGCCGTTTAATGGAATATGTTGTTGAGCGAAATAACAGTGCGCAGCTTGTCGGCAGCATCTTTCTGGGGCGCGTGTGTAATGTGGTGCGCGGCATACAGGCGGCTTTTATAGATATTGGCCTTGATAAGAACGCTTTTTTGTATTTGGGCGATAAAACAGGCATTACCGAAGGGCAGCGCGTGCTGGTTGAAATAACAAAGGACGCCCGCGGCAGCAAAGGCCCTACGGCAACGCTTGATATATCGCTTGCCGGCAGGTATGCGGCGCTGCTGCCGGAAGCAAATTATACCGGTATTTCGCGCAAAATTACCGACAGCGCCGAACGCAGCCGTTTGAAAAAATTTGCCGATGACGTTACAAACGGGGCGGCAGGCGCGGTTATGCGCACTAATGCTGCCGGTATGCCAGAAGAAGTTTTGCGTGCTGATTTGCAGCAGCTTATGGCAGACTGGCAGATTATACAGGCGCGTGCCAAGCTCGCACGTTCACCGCAGGTGCTGCATCGCGAACTTGATATTTCCGTACGCATTGTGCGCGATTATCTTAATGCCTGTATTGATGAAGTTGTTGTAGACAGCCCGGCTGTTTACGGGCGTTTGCAGGAACTTTTGCAGAATATTGCCGAAAGCAGAAGCTGCAAACTGCTGCTGCATGACAAGCAGACAGATATTTTTTCATACTACCGTTTAAGCGACGATATTGCTTCCATCAGCGACAGGCGCATTGATTTGCCCAGCGGCGGCTACCTTGTTATAGATTATACGGAGGCTATGACTGTTATAGATGTTAACAGCGGGCATTTCAGCGGGCGCGAGAATCTGGCGGAAACCGTAATGCAGATTAACCGCGAGGCGGCGGACGAAATAGCACGCCAGCTGCGCCTGCGCGATATTGGCGGTATTATTGTGGTGGATTTTATCGACATGGATAAAAAAGAATACCGAGAAGAAATAATGGAACGTTTGCAGCAGGCGCTGCGCGCCGATAAAATGAAACCCTGCGTGCAGGATATGACGGTGCTTAACCTTGTGGAAATAACCCGCAAAAAAGCCCGTCAGAACTTGTCGGCAGTGCTTTATGCGCCGTGCCCGGTCTGTCAGGGCAGCGGCAGGGTGCAGTCGCAGGAAACGGTAGGGCTTGAAATAAAACGCCGCCTGCGTACGCTTCTGGCCAAGCCATGTGCGCCGCGCAGCATTTTAATTATGGTCAGCCCGTGGCTTGCCGAATGGCTGAACCATAAAGTTATACGCCAGTGGGAAAAAGAGCTGAACTGCACGCTTGCCGTAACGGCAGAGCCGCGTTTGCAGCTTGAAACTTTTTCACTTTTAGATAACACCGGTGTTGACAAATAACGCCCGGTGTGGTAAATTATTCCAGTATAGACTGATTGAGTCTGTCCCCAACCGCGCAGAGAGGTTCCGTAAACTCCGGATGGAGTACCGTATTTGGCGAGTATATAACAAGGGAGGTGCAAATAAATGTACGCAGTTATTAAAACCGGCGGTAAACAGTACCGTGTTGCTGAAGGCGATGTATTGAACGTTGAAAAACTGAATGCAGAAGCCGGCAGCGAAGTAGTATTTGACGAAGTTCTTACCGTAGTTAACGACGCTGATGTTAAAATCGGCCAGCCTGTAGTTGAAGGCGCAAAAGTTACTGCTAAAGTTGTAGAGCAGGGCAAAGGCGAAAAAATCCTCGTTTTCAAATACAAAGCTAAATCCAACTACCGTAAACGCCAGGGCCACCGTCAGCCGTTTACTAAAGTAGAAATCTCCAAAATTGAAGCATAATGGTTAAAGTCAGTATTTACCGTGATAAAAACGGAAATATTACTTCTTATGAGGTAGCAGGGCATGCCGGAGCGGCAGAGGAGGACGGTTACGACCTTGTCTGCAATTCGGTTTCCGTACTGACTCAGGCCCCGCTTATCGGTTTGGAGCGTTATTTAAAACTTAAGCCGCAGTACACAGTTGATGAAGAAAGCGGCATCTTTACATTAAAACTTGACCGGGCGGACAGCAATACACAGGCAATACTTGAAACAATGGTTCTGGCATTGCAGAGTGTAGAACGGCAGTTTCCGCAGTATGTCAAAGTGAAAGACACCAGGAGGTGAATACCGATGTTTGAACTGATTCTTCAATTACATGCTCATAAAAAAGGTACCGGCAGCTCCCACAACGGACGTGACTCCAACTCTCAGCGCCTCGGCACCAAAGCACATGAAAGCCAGCTCGTTACCGCAGGCAGCATCATCGTTCGTCAGCGTGGTACCCGCTTCTATCCCGGCCACAATGTAGGCATGGGCAAAGATTACACCATTTATGCAATGGTTGAAGGCCGCGTTAAATTTGAACGCAAAGGCCGCGATAAACGCCAAATCAGTGTATATCCGGTTGAAGAAGCTATGTAATTTTGCTTATTACCCCAAAGTTTTTGGCTTTGGGGTTTTATTTTTATCTAATTATAATAAAAATTATTTACTGCAAATGTGAATTATTTGTAATTTTGCTTTAATTTACAGCTTTTCTCCTTGAACAAAAGGTCAAAAAATGCTATGATTAAATCACGAGATAAGATAAATTTTTAAGGAGTGATATAAATGGCAGCATTACATTTAAGCGCAGAAAATTTTAAACAGGAAGTATTGGAAGCAAAAGGCAAGGTTTTGGTAGATTTTTTTGCAACCTGGTGCGGACCCTGCCGTATGATGAGCCCGATTGTTGACCAGCTTGCCGATGAAATGGCAGATGTTAAGGTGTGCAAGGTTGATATTGACCAGGCTGAGGCGCTGGCAACCGAATACGGCGTGGAAGTTGTGCCTACTTTTATTGTTTTTGAAAACGGAGAAGCAGTTAAAAGCGTGAGCGGCGTTATGCCGAAACCTGTAATTTTGGATATGCTGAAATAAGGTGTTTTTATGGCTGATAAAATGACGGATATTATTATTATCGGCGGCGGCACAGCCGGAATGACGGCTGCCGTTTATGCCGGGCGTGCCGGACGCAGTGTTAAGGTGCTGGAACAGAGCATTCACGGCGGGCAGATTATTAATACCAGCCATGTGGAGAATTTTCCGGGCTTTGACAATATTGCCGGTTTTGAATTTGCAACGGCGCTGTATGACCAGGCTGTAAAATTTGGTGCCGAGTTTGTGTACGAAAAAGTTACCGGCATTGAAAATGCAGACGGCTTTAAGCGCGTGCTGACGGCGAACGGGCATTATGATGCCAAAGCAGTTATTATCGCAACCGGTGCGCGCCCGCGGCCGATTGGCGTTGCTGGTGAGGAAAAATTTGTGGGACGCGGAATTTCTTTCTGCGCAACGTGCGACGGCGCTTTTTATAAAGGTAAAACCGTTGCTGTTATCGGCGGCGGCAATACTGCGCTGGATGATGCGGTTGTGCTTTCGCAGCTTGCTGAAAAAGTTTACCTTATTCACCGCAGGCAGGAATTCCGTGCCGAAAAACAGCTGGTAGAAAAGGTTCATAAACCTGAAAATATTGAGTTTATTCTCGATACTGTTGTAACAGGGCTGAAAGGTGATAAACGCCTTGAAGGGCTGGAACTGGAAAACAAAGTTACCGGCGAAAAATCGGAACTTGCCGTGGACGGCGTTTTTGTAGCTATCGGCCAGATGCCGGAAAACGGTATGTTTAAAAATGTTGTTGAGGTTGACGCAGGCGGCTATATTGTTGCCGGTGAGGACTGCAAAACAAGCTGCCCGGGCATTTTTGCAGCCGGTGACGGACGCACCAAAAAAGTGCGCCAGCTTACAACGGCTGCGGCAGACGGTACTGTTGCCGCACTTGCAGCAAGCGAATATATAGGTTAAAAATAATAATTCAATGCAACGGTTCTGTTTAAAAGCAGAGCCGTTTATTTTTTTACGCAAACTTGGTAAACCCGTTTAAATTTATGGTAAACCTGTTTACAAAGAATAGTTAACGTTGTATAATATGATTGTTAACCAAAATAAATAATAAGGTTTACGCAAATGGAGGGCAAAATTATTATGAATTTTATTATTGAAGTGGCTGATAAAGTTTTAAACGGCGTAGAAGTAACCAGAGCCGAGGCAGAACGCTTAATAAATGTAAGTGATGACGATACAATGCTGCTTTTGGCAATGGCAGATAAAATCCGCCAGAAATATAACAGCAATGCTGTCGATTGCTGCGCTATTATTAACGGCCGCAGCGGGCGCTGCCCGGAAAACTGCAAATTCTGCGCGCAGTCCGCTCATTATCATACCGGAGTTAAAGAATATCCGCTGCTGAGCGAGCAGGAATTTGTTGATGCTGCCAAAAAAGCCAAAGCCGCAGGCGCGGTAAGGTTTTCGATTGTTACAAGCGGCAGGGGGCAAAGCAAGGCTGATGATTTTGACAACATCTGCAAAGCCTTGAAACGCATTAAAGAAGAAGTGGGCATTGAGGTTTGCTGTTCTTTGGGCATTTTAACGGAGGAGCAGGCTTTTAAACTGAAAGAGCTTGGCGTAACGCGCTACCATTCCAATTTGGAAACCGCGCCCAGCCATTTCCCCGATATTTGCAGCACCCATACCTATGAAGATAAAATGTTTACCATCCATAACGCGCAGAAAGCAGGCCTGCGTGTTTGCAGCGGCGGTATTTTCGGGCTGAACGAAACGCCGGAGCAGCGTGTGGAAATGGCGTTTGAACTGAAACGCCTTGGCATCGACAGTGTGCCGCTGAACCTCTTAACGCCTATTCCGGGAACTCCATTTGAAAATAACAAACCTTTAAAACCTTTGGAAATTCTGCGTGCTTACGCGGTTTTCCGTTTTATCTTGCCGGAAGCGCTTATTCGCACCGCAGGCGGGCGTGAGGTTAACCTGCGCGATTTGCAGTGCCTGGCGTTAAACGGTGGGCTGAACGGCATTATGGTCGGCGGGTATTTAACTACCGGCGGCAGAAGCCCGGAAGCCGACAAAGTAATGATTAGAGATTTAGGACGTACTGTAACGCATCCGGTTTTGTGAGGGGTGAGAGCTATGCTTTACAGTGTAAAAATGCGTTCGGCACAGGGCGGAGCACATGAAGAAGGCGGCAGGCATATTTCCGGCGCAGAACGTATTTTGCCTGAAGAACAGCTTGATTATGCCGTGCTTACCATGCTGCACCGGGCGCGCGAGCATGAACGCGGACGCGCGGATTTTATCAGCTTAAAAGTGGAAGAAATAAAGCCGCAGGATATTGTTTATAAGCCGCTGTTAAATTTCAGCACCTGCCCGGTAAAGACGGCGCAGGAAGGGCACCGGGCGGCAGTTGCCGAGCTTGAGCGAGCCGGAGTGAAGCCTAAAGCAGCCCTTAAAGGGCTGGAAATGCTTGAAAACCTGCATGACAGCATGCGCGGTGCCATTGTTGTGGATTGTGAAAGCGGAATGCGTATTGACGGCATGGGCGAGCGCGGCGTACGTGCCAGCAAAATGGACTGCGTAAACAGCCGCGGCTATGATGAATATATGCAGGCGCGCGGTCTGACAGGCGACCATGTGCGCGAAGCGCTGGTGCTGGCATCCAAGATTGCCGGGGCAGAAGGCATGGTTGCGGAGCTGTGCTGGTCGGATGACCCATACTATGTTACAGGCTATGTTGCCTCGCCGCTTTATGGCTACCGCCGCATACCCGTAATGAAGGAACGTGGCAGCGGCATTGGCGGCAGGGTGTTTTTTGTGCGTCCGGGTACGGACATGAAAGAATTGATTAATTACCTTGAAGAACAGGTAGTGATGATACAAAGCGGGGAGGCGCTGACATGCTGACAGAACGCCTGCAGAAAGAACTGGAGCAAACTTATGCCAAAGGGTTGAGGCGCACTGTTGACGGGCTGCGCTTTAAAACTGCGGTACGCGCCGAAGATGAAAACGGCAAAGAATATCTTGTGTTTGCAAGCAATAACTATCTTGGGCTTACCCATGCGCCGGAGGTACAGCGGGCTGCGGCAGAAGCGGTACGCTGGGGAACCGGTAGCACGGGCAGCCGCCTTACAACAGGCGCGGCGTTTGAAACCGGTGAACTGGAAAAAGAACTGGCGGAATTTAAACACACAGAAAGCGCGCTGGTGTTCAATACCGGTTACATGACCAATTTAGGCGTGCTGTTTGCCCTGGTTAAAACGGGTGATGTTGTTTTCAGCGACGAGCTGAACCATGCCAGCATTATTGATGGCTGCCGCATTGCCCGTGCGCAGGTTGTTGTTTACAAACACAACGATATGCAGGATTTGGAGCGGCTGCTTAAAGAAACTCCTGCCGCTGGCGAGCGTTTTATAGTTACGGACGGCGTTTTCAGCATGGACGGCGATATTGCTAATTTGCCGGAGCTTGTGCGCCTGAAAGAAAAATACGGAGCGTGCCTGATGGTTGACGATGCCCACGGTGTTGGCGTTATAGGTGCGGACGGCAGCGGCACGGCGGCTTATTACAATATGCCGGGCACAATTGATTTGCAGGTTGGCACATTAAGCAAAGCGTTGGCGGCGGAAGGCGGGTACGTGGCTGCCAGTAAAACAATTATTGAATATATTATCAATAAATCGCGCCCGTTTATTTTTTCTACCGCACTGCCTGCCTGCGTAACGGCGGCGCCATTGGCGGCTTTGCGCCTGCTGCGGCAAAAGCCGGAACAATATGTTGGCAGGCTGAAAGAAAATGCGGCCTTAATGCGCAGGCTGCTGCATGACGAAGGCTTTGAAATAATCGAAGGCGTAACTCCTCCCATAGTGCCGGTGCTTACCGGCAGCAGTGAAAAAACCATGCACTTTATGGCGGCGCTTTTGGAGGCTGGCATTATGGTTTCGGGCATACGCCCGCCGACGGTGCCGGAAGGCACAAGCCGCCTGCGTGTAACGGTAACGGCTGCGCATACGAAAGCAGAAATTAAGCAGGCCGCAAAAACTATGGGCAGAATATGGCGTGAATTAAAGGCGTAAAGCGAAAGAAGGTTTTGGCATGAAAGCAATCGGTATAACCGCAACGGATACGGAATTTGGCAAAACGGTAGTAAGTTCCTGCCTTGCGGCGGGGTTTAAATATTTGGGCTTTGATATGGGCGTGTTTAAACCGGCGGCCTCCGGCTGCGTGCGTACGGCAGAAGGAAGGCTTGTTTCGGAAGATGCGGAACTGCTTATTAAAGGTGCGGGGCTTACAATGGCTCAGCATGACGAGGTTGTGCCTTATGTTCTGGAAGCGGCACTGGCACCGGCGGAAGCCTCCAAACTTGCGGGCGTTAAATTAGAGCCTGCCGTAATGAAAAAAGCGGCTGCGAAGATGATAAACTCCCATGAACTGACGATGGTGGAAGGCGTGGGCGGAATTTCCGCACCGCTGACGGATAATTACCTTGTAAAAGATTTTTTCTGCGATATGAAGCTGCCGGTAATAATTGTTGTTAAACCACTTTTGGCAATGTTAACCACGCTGTTTTAAGCGCTTATTACGCACAGCACGAAGGCTTGAAGGTACTGGGCTTTATTGTTAACGGATGGGATGAGAAAAATGCCGGTGTTTTGGAGCGCAGCAACCTTTATTACTACGAAAAATTAACCGGGCTGCCTGTTTTGGGCAGGCTGCCGGTTTTAAATAAAGAGCTTTTAACCGGCCCTGATATGCTTGAAGCGGGTAAAATTGCCGCGGAGAACATAGATTTACAGCGCATTTATAAACTTTTGGGAGATGGCGAAAATGAATAAATGGGAAGAACTCGACAAAAAATATATCTGGCATCCTTTTACGCAAATGAAAGGCTGGGTTGAAAACCCGCAGCTTGTTATTGAACGCGGCGACGGCGTAAAACTGTACGATACCGAAGGGCGCGGCTATTATGACGGTATTTCCAGCCTGTGGGTAAATATTCACGGGCACCGCCGCAGGGAAATTGATGACGCCATTAAAGCGCAGATTGATAAAATTTCCCATTCTACTTTGCTGGGGCTTATTAACCAGCCTTCGGCAGAATTTGCGGAAAAACTGGTGGAGATTACGCCGGAAGGATTAAATAAAGTTTTTTATTCGGATGACGGTTCTACCGCTGTTGAAGCTGCCGTTAAAATTGCTTTTCAGTATTGGCAGTTTAAAGGCAGGCCCGAAAAACAGCAGTTTATCAATCTGGGCGATTCTTACCACGGCGATACGGTAGGCGCCGTAAGCGTCGGTAATATCGACGTGTTCCATAAAGTTTACAAGCCGCTTTTGTTTGCCACTAAAAAAATGACCTGCCCGTCTTTTTATCACAGCAAACTGGGCCTTAAAACCGAAGAAGAATTTTTAAAATATCTGCTTGACGAGCTTGAAGCCTATTTAAAAGAAAATGCCAGCCGCGTTGCAGCCATGATTATTGAACCTTTGGTGCAGGCTGCCGCAGGCATGCTTATGCAGCCGAAGGGCTATATTAAAGGCGTGCGCGAGCTTACCAAAAAATACGGCGTACTGTTAATTGTTGATGAAGTTGCCACCGGCTTTGGGCGTACCGGCAAAATGTTTGCCTGCGAACATGAAGGCGTACTGCCTGATTTAATGTGCATGTCCAAAGGCATTACCGGCGGTTACCTGCCGCTTGGCGCAACCATGGTTACGGATGAAATTTACAATGCCTTTTTGGGCGAGCCGGAAGAATACAAAACTTTTTACCACGGGCATTCCTATACCGGCAACCCGCTGGCGTGTGCGGCAGGCCTGGCCGGGCTTGCAATTTTTGCCAAAGATAAAGTTATTGCAGGTTTGCCGCCCAAAATGGCAGTTATTGAAAAATATATGGAAAAATTCGGCAAAATGCCGTATGTTGGCAACGCAAGGCAGTGCGGCATGCTGGCGGGCATTGAACTTATGCGCGATAAGGAAAACAAAGTTCCGTTTGACCCGGCACTTTTAATTGCGGGCGGCATTTGCCAGAATGCACGCAAATATGGTTTGATTGTCCGCAATATCGGCGATGTAATTGTTTTTATGCCGCCTCTGGCAAGCACGGCTGAGCAGATTGAAGAAATGCTCGGCATGCTTGAAAAATCCATGGCGGAAGTATTTGAGAAAATTGCAGGCGGCAGTAAAGTGGATTTTTCCGACCCTTGCGCTTTTTAATCAGCCTCCATTTCCGGCGCTCTTGTGACAGGGCGCCTTTTATTTTTATTTTTTGTTGCAGGTGTATGGTATAATAAAAATGATACACAGCAAGTTTTGGCGGTGATGATAATGGAGGAATCTAAATTTTTAATAATAACCGGTATGTCGGGCGCGGGCAAAACGCAGGCTATCCGCACGCTTGAGGATATGAACTATTTTTGCGTTGACAATATGCCGCCGGCGCTGATTACCAAATTTGCGGAACTGTCCAGGCAGGCGTCCGCGCCGCGCAACACGGCAATAGTTGTTGATATACGCGGCGGACGTTTTTTTGACAAACTGGCAGAAGTTTTGGACGAACTGCGTTTAAACGGCTATTCGTATGAAGTGCTGTTTCTGGACGCTTCCGATGCGGTGCTGATAAGAAGGTATAAGGAAACCAGGCGCCGCCATCCTTTGGGGCAGGGCAGAACGTTAAGCGAAAGTATTTCTTACGAGCGCAGCAGCCTGCAAAAAATCAAAGACCGCGCAACGTATATTATCGACACTACCGATATGCGCGCCGACGCATTGAAAAACAAAATCCGTGAGCTGTTTTCCGTAAGCGGAACGGGCGAACCCATGTCGGTAACGGTGCAGTCTTTCGGGTTTAAGCACGGCCTGCCGCTTGACAGCGATATGGTGCTTGACGTGCGCTTTTTGCCGAACCCTTTTTATGAAGATGACCTGCGGATGTTAACCGGCAATGATGAACCGGTTGCGCAGTTTATAGAGCATTATCCGCAGACGCAGCAGTTTTTGGCAAAAGAAGAAGATTTGCTGGAAATGCTTTTGCCGCAGTACGTGTCGGAAGGCAAAAGCCAGCTTGTAATTAGCGTTGGCTGCACCGGCGGACAGCACCGCTCTGTTTATATTGCCAATAAGCTGGCGGAGTTTCTGCGCAGGCAGGGCTATAAAGTTCTGTTAAGCCACCGCGATTTAAGGCTTAAAAACCGCTGAAGGAGGCTATTATGGGCTGGATTAGCTGGCTGTGCCCGGGCATGAATTTAAAACGCTGGCTGCTGCTGTTTACAGTGGGCGTTTTATGCTGTGCACTTGGGCTGGCATTATTTTTTAATTATCAGTTCATGGGCTATGTTGAAGAATTAATGTTCCGCATGGCCTATCTTACAACCGGCAAATATTCCAATACGGTTTCCATGCTGGGAGGCTTTTTATTCCTGTGCATCGGCGGCTTTGTCATGATATATGCAACAAGGCGCGTTATCCGTTCCGTTGTGGAAGCAGTTCTGCCGGACAACAATTCATCTTTAATGGAAAAAATCTTTACGCAGAGGAAACTTGGGCGCGGCCCTGCCATTACCGTTATCGGCGGCGGCACGGGGCTTTCCACTCTTTTGCGCGGCATGAAATATATAACAAGCAACTGCAATGCTGTTGTTACCGTGGCAGATGACGGCGGCTCGTCCGGGCGCCTGCGCAAGGAAATGGGCATTATTCCGCCAGGCGATTTGCGTAACTGCCTTGTAGCGCTGGCAGACCGTGAGCCTTTGATGGAACGCATTATGCAGTTTCGTTTTAACGACGGTTCGCCGCTGGCAGGGCACAACTTCGGCAACCTTTTTATTGCGGCCATGGCAGAAGCCGAAGGAAGCATGGAAGCAGGCCTTGCAGCAACAAGCCAGATTTTAAACGTGCGCGGCAAGGTAATTCCTTCCACGCTGAGCGATATCCGCCTGAAAGCGGAAATGACGGATGGCACGTTAATAGAAGGCGAATCGGAAATACCAAAAGCACATAAGCGTATACGCCGCGTTGGCATTGAACCTTCAAACGTGCAGGCCACAAGCAGCGCCGTTGATGCCATTATGAAGGCGGATGTGCTGATTCTGGGGCCGGGCAGCCTTTATACAAGCGTAATACCGAACCTGATGGTGGAAGGAATCCGTGAAGCCGTGCTGCGGTCGGACGCTGTAAAAATTTATGTCTGCAATGTAATGACGCAGCCTGGTGAAACAGACGGTTACGGTGCTTTCGAGCATGTGCAGGCGCTTATTACCCATGCAGGCGCGCAGTTTTTGGATTACGTTATCGTTAACGACCAGAACGTTACTGAAACGCAGCTTGCGCAGTATCAGCTAAAAGGCTCCATTCCGGTTACGCCGGATATTAAAAAGATTGAACGCCTCGGCATTAAGGTTGTGCCCAAGAGTCTTATCAGCAACAAGGATCTGGTAAGGCATAATCCGCAGAAGCTTGCTCAGGCAGTTATTTCGCTTATTTACCGACTGCGTCTGTTCGGCAAGGGATTCCGCTTTTTCGATTACTTCTTCATGCGCCAGAGCATGCGCAAATTAAAAAATAAATCGGTGTAAAAGGGTAAGGCAATGTCATTTTCCAACGAAGTAAAAAACGAATTGTCACGTCTTGAAGTTTCTAAAAAATGCTGCGAAAGGGCAGAGCTTTTGGGGCTTTTGCGTGTAAGCGGCGCCGTTATTTTGCAGGGGCGCAATATGGGCATCCATTTTTCTACCGAAAATGCTGCCCTTGCACGCCGTATGCTGCAAATGTTAAAAAGCAATTATAATGTGCAGACGGAAGTTGTCATTACGCGCTCGCGCCGTTTAAAAAAGAACAACCGCTATCAGGTCAGGGTTATTCCTTCCAAAGAAGCAGGCAAAGCGCTGCATGAATTACAGCTTTTGCCTTACAGCGACGTTGCGGAAAGGCACAAGCTGCTTGCCAAATCCTGCTGCCGCAGGTCATTCCTGCGCGGGGTGTTTCTGGCTGGCGGGTCTGTAAGCAAGCCTTCAAGCGATTATCATTTGGAAGTGGTAACGGAAAACGAAGAACTGGCCAAAAGCATTGTAAAGGTAATGCACGGTTTTTCGCTGCCGGCAAAAATTACCGACCGCAAAAATGATTTTATTGTTTACATGAAAGAAGGCAACAGCATTATTGACTTTCTTTCGGTTATCGGCGCGCATAATGCACTGATGGAGTTTGAAAATGTGCGTATTGTTAAAGAAATGCGCAATAATGTTAACCGAGTTGTAAACTGTGAAACGGCCAATTTGAATAAAGTTGTGCAGGCTGCGGTTGAACAGCTTGAAAGTATCCGCTATCTGGAAAAGAAGGGGTATTTTGGCAAACTGCCTGCCGCACTGCGCGAAACGGCAGAACTGCGCCTTGAAAACCCTGACGCTTCACTGGCGGAACTTGCCAAAGCCACTAACGGCAAAATAAGTAAATCCGGCCTTAACCACAGGCTGAAAAAATTACAGCAAATTGCAAAAGAACTGGGGCTGGAAATTAATGATAAAAACAAAGAGCAAGTGGATTAAAATACTTCTGCTGGTGCTGGTTATTGCTGCGGCAGCGGCTGCGAAGCCTTTTTATGACGGTTACAGCGAATACCGCAAAAATGCAGTGCCGGTTTTGGAATATCATTCTGTTGGCGGCAGCGATGAATGGCCTGCCGAAGTAATAATAAAAACCGAAGTTTTTGAAAAACAGCTGCAGTATCTTCATAATAACGGTTACAGCATGCTTTCTATGGAGCAGATGATAGACGGCTTTAAAAACGGAAAAGACATGGGCAAAGCGGTTGTGCTTACTTTTGACGACGGCTATATGGATAATTACACCAATGTTTTTCCGCTGCTGAAAAAATATAATGCCAATGCTTCGTTTTTTATAGTGCAGTCTAAAATAGGCAAGCCCAATTACATGGGGCATAACGAAATTACGGAGCTGATTCACGCAGGCAACGATTTGGCTTCCCATACAATCAACCACAACATTTTAACTGATATTGACCCCAAATATTTTGCGTGGGAGCTTTCAAGTTCCAAATTCTTTTTAAAAAAGGAATTTGATATGTATTATGTGCATCTGCTTTCATATCCCAACGGCAAATATGACGAAAAAGTAATTGCCGCAGCGCAGAAGTACGGTTACAACTATGCCGTTACGGGCAAAAACGGCGCCGTTGATAAAAACTGGGTAGAAAACCATCCGATGGAAATCGGACGCGTAATTATTAAGGGCGACATGACGGAAAGCGAGTTTAAAAGCAAACTGGAACGCTCCTATTTATTGGGGTATTTAAAAAGCGTGGTTTTCGGCAGCCTGTTTTTTTACTGATAAGGCTTGCGGATTTAGTTAAAACACGGTACAATATTATAAATAATGATTTTGGAGGAATGAACGATGAAAAAACATATCACTACCGTAAATAAAGCAATGCTCAACAAAACTTTAAGAACCGGCGGCTGCGGCGAATGCCCGGCTTCCTGCCAGTCTGCATGCAAAACTTCCTGCACTGTAGGCAACCAGGTTTGTGAACATAAATAATCCGTTCGGATAAAAATTAGCAGATCTGTTACAGCTCCCTGCATGTCAGGGGGCTGTTTTATGCTTTGAAAGGTGGAATTTGATGCTGATACATAAAATGCGCCTTGACGATTACAAGGCTGTGCTTGACGTTAACAGCGGTGCTGTGCATTTGGTTGATGACCTGATTTACGATTTGCTGGATGTTTTTAACGGTGAAAACGGTGAAGAAGCCATCAACGCAATGAAAGACCGCTATGACGAAGCGGAACTGCGTGAAGCCGTTGAAGAACTGACGGAACTGAAAAATGAAGGACTGCTTTTTTCTCCCGAATTTGAAGTACCGCCTACTTTCAGCGAAACACCGGTTTTAAAATCGTTATGTCTGCATATTGCGCACGACTGTAACCTGCGCTGCGGTTACTGCTTTGCCGGTACCGGCGATTTTGGCGGCTGCCGCGCTCTGATGAGCAAAGAGGTTGCCGAAAAAGCAGTTGAATTTGCAATTACAGGCAGCAAAAAGCGCCATAATCTGGAACTTGATTTGTTCGGCGGCGAGCCGCTGATGAACTGGCCGGTTGTGGAGCACGTTATTAATTACGTGCGCCGCCGCGAACAGGAAACCGGCAAAAACATCAAGCTGACGCTTACAACCAACGGCACTTTGCTGAACGATGAAAACATTAAATTTTTGAACGATAACCGTGTAATGCTGGTATTAAGCCTTGACGGCAAAAAGGAAACGCACGACAGGATGCGTCCGTTCCCGAACCATACGGGCAGCTATGATGCAGCTGTGCGCGGCTTTAAAAAAGTTATCGAAAGCCGTCACGGCAAAAACTATTATCTGCGCGGGACTTATACCCATTACAATCCGCATTTTTGCGAAGATACCCTTGATATGACCAAAATCGGCAAGGAAATTTCCGTAGAACCGGTTGTCGGCACTGATGAACCGTATGTACTTACCGAAGAAGATTTGCCGGTATTGTACGAAGAATACGATAAACTGGCGCGTGCATACCTGCAAAAACGCCATGAAGGCGACCCGTTTGACTTTTTCCATTTTAATGTTGCACTTGATAACGGGCCCTGCGTTGCCAAAAGGCTGGCTGGCTGCGGTGCCGGGCATGAATATTTTGCCATTACTCCGGAAGGCGATATTTACCCCTGCCACCAGTTTGTAGGGCGTGAGCAGTATAAACTCGGCACGCTTGATACGGGCGTTGTAAAACCTGATTTGGTGCAGAAATTCCGCCATACCCACGTAATGACGAAACCTGCCTGCCGCGAGTGCTGGGCAAGGTTCTTCTGCAGCGGCGGCTGCCATGCCAATGCCGACCTTATTAACGGTGATATTTCCATTCCGTATGAATACGGCTGCAAACTGCAGAAAAAGCGCCTGGAATGTGCCATTATATTGCAGGCCGTTCTGTCTGCCGAAGCGCAGCAGGGCGAGGATAACAGGCCGCATATAACAAACTTTAAGTTCGAAACAGAATAAATTTTTCATACCCCTGCGAAAAAATTTGCGCAGGGGTATTGCATTTTATCGTAAAATCTGCTAATATACTAAATACAGTTTGTTACACAAGTTTAACAAATGCTTAACTTAAAAAACTTTTCGAAAAAAGGTGAAAAAAGCACTTGACAAACCTTTGAAAGTGTAATAAACTATACAAGTCGCCGGAAAACGGCAGC
>UMCR01028863.1_pt1 | contig 21536 bp, 17 predicted proteins | sample 1964301 | NCBI WGS metagenome assembly UMCR01 (sample SAMEA4835975, study PRJEB28245) | human gut metagenome | biome: gut microbiome; material: fecal sample | place: Denmark | collected 2008
TTGCGCAGGCCAAGGTCTGCGGCAATTTTTTGCAGTTCGCAGTCCCCGCTTTTCTGGCAGGACAGGCAGTCTTTTGGGTGGTTCGCCAAAAGCAGTTCAACAACCATTTTGCGCGCTGCCCTTACTTTAGGCGTATTGGTTTTAACTACCATGCCTTCCGCTACCGGATATACGCAGGATGCAACAAGGCTTCTTGCCCCGCTTGCTTCCACCACGCACAGGCGGCAGGCGCCTTCCGGCGCAAGCTCCGGATGGTAGCACAGAGTTGGTATATAAATTCCGGCACTGCGTGCCGCTTCCAAAATCGTTGCATTTTTAGGGGCCTGTACAGTTTGCCCATTAATTGTTAAGGTAACCATTTCCATTGTTCTGCCCCCTTATCCCTTAACTATTGCCTTAAACGGGCAGGCTGCCATGCAGGCGCCGCATTTAATGCATTTAGTGGTATCAATAACGTGCTGGCTGCGCGGCTGGCCGCTGATTGCCTGAACTGGGCACTGGCGTGCGCAGAGACCGCAGCCTTTGCATTTATCCGTAATCTGATAGTTGGCAAGTTTTTCGCATACTCCTGCCGGGCAGCGTTTTTCTTTAATATGCGCTTCATATTCATCGCGGAAATATTTAAGCGTGCTGAGTACGGGGTTAGGCGCTGTCTGCCCGAGGCCGCAGAGTGCAGTTTCTTTAATATTGCCGGCCAGCTCTTCCAAAAGTTCAATATCGCCTTCGCGCCCCTGCCCTTCCGTAATGCGGGTTAAAATTTCCAGCATACGTTTGGTGCCTTCGCGGCAGGGTGTGCATTTGCCGCAGGATTCAGACTGGGTAAAGTTAAGAAAGAATTTGGCAACGTCAACCATGCAGGTGTCTTCGTCCATAACTACAAGGCCGCCGCTGCCCATCATTGCGCCGACGGAAATCAGCGAATCGTAATCAACGGAAAGGTCGAGCATGGATTCCGGCAGGCAGCCGCCGGACGGACCGCCAATCTGTACGGCTTTGAATTTTTTGCCATTGGTAATGCCGCCGCCGATATCAAAAATAATTTCGCGCATGGTAATGCCCATCGGCACTTCGGCAAGGCCGGTATTATTGATTTTGCCGGTAAGGGCAAATACTTTGGTGCCTTTGGATTTTTCCGTGCCGAAACCGCAGTACCAGTCTGCACCATTGGTAATAATAGAAGCTACGTTTGCGAAAGTTTCTACGTTGTTAATATTGGTGGGTTTGCCCCACAGGCCCGATACTGCCGGGAACGGCGGGCGCGGGCGGGGCATGCCGCGGCGTCCTTCGATAGATGCCATAAGCGCGGTTTCTTCACCGCATACAAAGGCACCGGCGCCTTCTTTTATATGAATTTTAAAACTGAATTTGCTGCCGAAAATACTCTTGCCTAAAAGGCCCATTTGTTCGGCCTGGTCAATGGCTATGCGCAGGCGCTTGATAGCCAGCGGATATTCCGCGCGCACATAAATATAACCTTCATCCGCACCAATGGCATAACCGCAGATTGCCATGCCTTCAAGCACTTTATGCGGGTCGCCTTCAAGCACGCTGCGGTCCATAAAAGCACCGGGGTCGCCCTCGTCGGCGTTGCAGATAACATATTTTTTATCGTTTACGGAATTAGCGGCAAACTGCCATTTCATACCGGTGGGGAAACCACCGCCGCCGCGTCCGCGCAGGCCGGATTTTTTAACTTCGTCAATAACCTCCTGCGGAGTCATGGTAGTAACAGCTTTGGCAAGCGCCTCATAGCCGCCTACCGCAATATATTCTTCTATCTGTTCAGGGTTAATGGCGCCGCAGTGTTCAAGCACCAGGCGTTTTTGCTTTTTATAAAAATTAATTTCCGAATAGGAAGGAATCTGTTCATGCGTAAGCGGTTCATGGTATAAAAGACGCTCAACAATGCGCCCTTTAAACAGATGGCTTTCTACAATTTCTTCCACATCTTCCGGTTTTACGCGGCAGTAAAAAGTACCTTCCGGGTAAATAATTACCAGCGGGCCATGCTCGCAAAAGCCGTGGCAGCCGGTTTCTACAATCATAACCTCGTCGCTCAGCCCTTTTTGTTCAAGCTGTTTGGCAAACTCCAGCTGCACTTCTTTGCTGCCCGCAGATTTACAGCCGGTACCGCCGCAGACAAGGACATGTGCTCTTATATGCTGCATAAAAAACCCTCCCCGATTTTATTCCTGTTCTATCTTGCCTACAACAAGCTCCTGCACTACTCTGCCGTTAACTACGTGTTCGGCAATAATTTTTTTAACATCTGCCGGTTTTACTTTGCCGTAGGTAATGCGCGGTTCTCCGGGCCGCACAACATCCACCAGCACTTCTTTTTCGCACATGCCGATGCAGCCGGTCTGCTGCACCTGCACATCCGTCAGATGGCGTACAGCCAGTTCGTCAAGCACTGCTTTCATTACTTCGCGCGCACCGGCAGCAATGCCGCAGGTGCCCATGCCGATAATAATTTTGGTAGTGCTGTTCTGACGGACTTTAATATCGTTTTTCAGCTTTTCCCTTAAAGCCTTCAAATCCTCCAAAGTTTTCATTTTATTCCTCCTGCCCGGCATGCAGCGCGCCAAGCTGCTGCCTCAGATATTCTTCAGTCCAGCGGTAAATTTCCGGATGCGCAAAATCGGTGTCTTGCCCCAAAACCTCACGCACTTGCCGCGTGTCAAAGCAAAAAGCGCCGTTTTCCGCTTTATAGTTAAAAACAAGGTTAACTGCGGGCGCGCCTGCCAGCAAAACGGCAATGCTGCCTGCAATATCGCCCAAAGGCGGACGGTCAATGTTATCTGCCTTAAAAGCGGCTTTAACAACTGTGCCCTCTCCCGGCTGCGATTTAATATCAAAATAACCGCCGCACTGGCTTGTTACCATATCCATAAAAGGTATGCCCATGCCTACTTTGCGCGTAAGGCGTGTGGTAACAAACGGGTCGCGCACTTTTTTAACCATTTCTTCCGTCATGCCGCGCCCATCGTCACTGATGGAAAAAGTAAAATATCCGTTTTCGTTTTCATCAATGTCAATTTGCAGATTACGGGCACCGGCCTCAACCGAGTTTTGTGCCAAATCAAGTATATGCAGTGAAAGTTCTCTCATAATTACTGGTATTTTGCCAAAATAGCCTTTAATTTATCCGGCGTCAGCCTGCCGTGGGTATCTTCGTTAACCTGCATAACAGGTGCCAGGCCGCATGCGCCGATGCAGGCAACAGTTTCCAGCGTAAAGCGCAGGTCATCCGTTGTATGCCCGGCTTTAATGTCAAGCTCTTTTTCCAGTGCCTGCAAAATGGTTTTGCCGCCGCGTACGTGGCAGGCAGTGCCCTGGCATACGCGGATAATATTGCGCCCGCGCGGATTAAGATGGAACTGCGAATAAAAAGTTACAACGCCGTAAATCTGCGCAATGGGGGTGCCGGTTTGTGCGGCAACATATTCCAGCGCGTCTTTAGGCAGATAATTATACAAGGATTGTACTTCCTGTAAAATCGGAATCAGTGCACCCTTAACGCCTTCATATTTGGCAAGGATTGCGTCAATGCGGGTCTTTTCCGGATTTTCGCCGCCGCAGCAGCTGCATGTTCTCTCCACAAAGCTCATAGTACATTCTCTCCTTACTGTTAAATTTAAATGTACATATATTACTATAACAAAACACCGGCTTATATGCAACACTAATTAACATGTATACTTTAATTAGTATACACTATATCATTTTTAATAATCACAGTTCTCCAAAAAACAGCCCGGCTGCCAGCTGCGCCCGTCTTCTGCCGCAAGCGCCAGTTTCAGCTCTGCCACCGTTAAACTTTTAACCGTAATTAAATTTTTAGGGCCGTTAATAAAGCTGTCCATCATGTGCGCGTCGCTGTCGGTAACATAATTTAAGCCGCCGAGCGCCAGTTTCAGCTTCTGTTCTTTTAATTCCCTAATACCGGCAGGGCTTATTTCAGCCGCTGCCAGCCCCATATCCGAAGGCAGAAAGCCAAGCTGCATCAAGAGGCTGTACGAGGGTCTGTCCACATGCGCAGCTATTGCCATGCCGCCCATGGCGTTTACTTTTTGTATTACTTCCGCAGCGGGCAGTTTTAATGGCCCAAGCAGCATGCGTTCTTCTTCGGCTATAAAGTTATCGTCGTCATCAACAATAAACTGCGCGCCAAAACGCTCTGCGTTGTTCTTAAGCCCGCTCATATTGGCATCAACTATTTTCTGCCAAGCGGCCAGCTGCTCCAGCGTATCAAACAGCACAACTATGTGCGCTTCTTCGCGGCATTCAACTTCCATGCCCGGAAAAACCTTAACACCGTAGTTTTTGGCTGCTTCAACCGCCGCCGCGGCATTGGCAGAAGCGTTATGGTCCGTAATGGCAACCGCGTCTACGCCGTACTGCGCCGCCCGCATAACAATATGGTGCGGCGTCATTTCTATTTCCGCGCATGGCGAAAGCAGGGTATGGATATGGAAATCAGCCAGTAAGGTTTTCATTTTCCGTTGGTAATGCCAAGGGCATAAAGCTGCCCGGCTACAACATAAGCAGGCAAATCAGTAACGGCAATGTTTATATTGTTGGCATCGGCTTTTTTAAGGGTTTCTTCTTCTACCGGGGCGCCGCCTGCCACAACCACAGCCGCAAGGCCTATTAAAGAGGCCACTGCAGCCACGTTCTGATGCCCCTGCATTGTTACCCATACCATGCCGGGTTCGGCCTGCCCCATAACATTGCTTAAAAGGTCAGAAGCATAGCCGCCTGTAACCTCGGCCTGCATATCGCCGGTATGCGTTAAAAGCTGCAAATTCAAGCTGTTAATTACTTCCTTTATCTGCATTGTTTTCTTCTCCGTTATCGTTAAAATCGTTATTGTCAATAGGTATCTGCCGTGCAAGTTCCAGCATGCCGTGCGCAAGTTTTTTAACGCTGGCACGCAGTTTAAAAATGCAGTCTATTTCCGTTGCCTTACCCTGAACAATATCTTCCGCAAGGCACTGGCAGTTTGGCGCGCCGCAGGCACCGCAGTCCAGCCCCGGCAGGGAATTGAGCACTTCTTCCATTTGTTCAAACTTCTTCATGGCTTCCAAAATATCGTCGTCCAGCTGCATCATCGGGCGCGGCACCAGTTTTTTTACATAAGCGCCGGATTTGGGGAAGCCCTCGCAGACCATGCTCTGCTGCATTGCTTCCACCCTGTCTGCCGGTTCGTGTTCACGCATCCGCGCAAGGCGCAGCTTAAGGTTCTTTTCCGCCACAAATTTATTTTCAGCCGTCAGCGGGCCGCCGATACAGCCGCCGCTGCACGCGCTGCATTCCACATAATCAACGTCCGGCATTTTATTCATGGAAATCTGCTCCAGCACGTCATACACGTTTTCTATGCCATGCACAGCCAGCCCTTTTTCCACGCCTACGGCCGCAAGCTCACCGCCGTAACAGCCCCAGCCCATGCCGTAGGAAGAAGCCGCGGTTATTTTTTTGCTTTCTTTAACGCTGCCGATAGAACGCATCAGCCTGCCATAAATTTCCGAAATGGCAATGCTGCCGCTGAGCTGTGTATGCACTACGTCTACCGACTGGCGGATATTGGCGTCTTTCGACGGGCAGGGCGCCAGAAACCATACGCCAATCTGTGATTCTTCAAGCCCCAGCCGTTCCATGGCCTCTTTTTTTACATAAATTGCTGCAGCCTCCACAGGCGGCAGCACCGGCACCACCTGTTTGATAAGTTCCGGGAACTTAACCTGAATAAGGCGCAGCACTGCCGGGCAGGTACAGGAAATTAAAGGCTTGCGCCCGCCATTGTAGTTTTTAATGTAGTCTGCAATTTCCAGGGAAATATATTCCGAAGCCACAGCCACGTCAAAAATTTCATCAAAGCCAAGGTTGCTTAAGCCCCCACGTATTGTTTCCTCCGAAATATCGGCCGGAAACTGCGCATACAGCGAAGGAGGAGGCAAAACGATATTATATTGGTATTTTTGTATTTCTTCCAGTTTGTCCGAATATGCTTCTACCGCGTGATACGCACAGCGGCGCATACATTCGCCGCAGTCTATGCAGCGCGCCGCGATAAGTTCGGCCTTGCCATTGCGCACCCTGATAGCATCGGTAGGGCACGCCTTAACGCAGGTTACGCAGCCTTTGCATTTAGAAGGCACAAAGCGGACAGAATGAATATAGCCTTCTGCCAATGGGCTCACCTCTTTTACAAGTCTTCGCTGATATGCTTAAACTCCATTGTGATGGAGGTTCCTTCTCCTATTTTAGATTGTATGTCAAATTTATCACTGCATTTCATCATGTTGGGCAGGCCCATACCGGCGCCAAAACCCATCTGGCGGATATAATCCGGCGCTGTCGACCAGCCTTCCTGCATGGCAAGCTTAATATCCGGTATGCCTGGGCCGTGGTCGGTAATGTTTATTACTGTATGGTCCTGAAAAATTTCCGCAGCAACCTTGCCGCCGCCGGCGTGAATAAGCACGTTCATTTCCGCCTCATAAGTGCCGATGGCTATGCGGCGCACAATATCTGCCGGTATGCCGATTTTTTGCAGCATGCGCTTAATGCCGCTCGAGGCTTCCCCGGCACGGTCAAAATCGCCGCCTGCCACATCATAGCTTATTTTTACAGATTTAGCCTCCGTCATAACCCGCAGCCCCCTTTTTCCTGCGAACATCCGCGCAGCCCGGCCACATATAACAGCCCGCAGGCTTCAAACAGAGTGCAGTTTGTTGAAAGCACCGGCATCTGCGCTTCGCGCGCAAAATCCAGAAAATCAGGCCCGGGCAGCTTGCCGCGTACTATAATAATGCCGCACAAATCGGTAATGCCCGCCGTACGGATAACCTGCATATTTGTAAGGCCTGTACACAAAAGGGTATTGCATTTGGTAAAAGCCAGCACATCACTCATAAGGTCGCTGCCGCAGCAGGTTTCAACGGGGCGTTCCATCAATTCTTCTCCCACAAGGATTTTTGCTTTTAAAACCCTCTGTACATCCTTTAAATTCATTTTTCCCTCCATAAAAATTAAAAATTTTCTGATTTTATTGTAGCGTGTCTGTCCCGGTATGTAAAGCAATTTTCTGCCGCCCGCTGCGGCTCAGCCTGTTTAAAAGGCTGCACTGCATCATTACCATCGACACGCACCAGAACAAAAGTCCCATATCCATATTAAAGTATACATGGTCGGTAAGGCCGCCTGCCAAAATGCCAACCAATGCCGCCAGATACCCCTGCCCTACGGCGCGCAGCCACGGGCGCACGCCTTTTACTGCCAGTTTAAAGGCATGCCAGGCAAAAACGGCAAGCACCAGCACAAAAACAACCAGCCCGTGCCAGCCGAGTTCTGCCAGAATATTAAGCATCAGGTTATGGCAGTGGTACATAATTACATTAGGGTTGTTCAAATAAAAATCGTATTCCGGGTAAATATACTGAAACCCGTACCAGCCTACGCCGTATGGGTGTTCTTCTATAATAAAAAGCGTGCTTTTAAGGTAGGCAAAGCGCAGCGCCACGGAGGTATCCTGCGTGCCGAAAATAGACATCAGCCGGTGCCATACCGCACCGTGCATAAAATATACGCCGCCTGCCGCACAAACTGCCAGCGGAATAAGCCATTTGCGCCAGAAAAACAAAAAGTAAAAAATCATGGCGCAGGCGCAGGCCACCCAGTTGCCGCGCGAAAAAGTATAAACAAGGCTTATGCCAAGCACTGCCGCCAGCACCAGTAAAAAGCCGCGTATTTTACCTGTTGTTATTTTTATAAACGGCACGGCGATGCTTAAAAGCAGCACCAGATAACCGGCAAAAATATTGGGGTTAATTAAAGTGCCAACAACGCGTGTTTTAAGTTCCGGAAACTGCGAAGGGTCTACCCACGGGTCGGTAGGCACAACGCCGGTAAAATGCTGGTAAATGCCAAGCAGGCCGTTGGCAAAGCCTGCCAGCAAAAGTACGGCCAAAAGCAGCAAAGGGCGCGGCCATTCGCGGGGCCTCTGCCAGTCAAAATCAAGTTTGCCGTCGCCGCCGTAGCGCAGCACAAGCCATATCAAAAGCACGTACTGCCCCACAACGTAGCCAAAATTATAGGCCGAAACGGCACTATCTGCCGAAAAGCGCAGCGAATACCAGGTAATTGCCAAAAGCAGGTATAAAAGCCCCTGCTGCACGCGCGGCAACACAAACACGCGCTTTAATTTGCGGTACTTAACGGCTACCGCCAGCCCAGCAAAAAAAGTTACCGCCACCATCAGCAGCGTAAACACCTGGTTTACCGGTATTACTGCCGCCGTAAACAGCAGCAGCAAAAATACATATTTTTCTGCACTGTGGTATTTGGCAACGCCACCCATTAATTGCACCTTGCCTTTTCTTCCATTAATCTTGTTTTAAACGTGCCTACCAAATATAACGAACCGCAAATAACTACAACGCCACCGCTGCCGGCTTCGTTAAGCGCTTCAAGGTACGCCTCATAAACATCACTTCGCGGCGCGGCGTTAGCACCTATAATATTTGCCAGCTCCTGCGGCTTTGCAGCGCGTTCGCCGCCGTCCGCCGGTACGGTGTAAACCAAATCCATCGGGCGCACAATGGTGTGCAGAACATGCTGCATATCCTTATCGCCCATCATGCCGATAACAAAAACGCGTTTCTGATTCGGATAAAATTTATCAAGCGCCTTGCGCAGAGCTTCCGCGCCGTTGGGATTATGCGCGCCGTCTAAAATAACATCCGGCTTTTCGCCAATGCGCTCCAGCCTTCCAGGCCAGAAGGTATTGGCAACGCCGATATGCAGCGCAAGTTCGTTAATGCGGTCATCCTGCTTGGAAACAAGTTTTGCCGCAACTATTGCCACAGAAGCATTGGCAATCTGATGTTCGCCCGCCAGTTTAATAGTGTAGTCGCTGCTGTAAACATCGCCTGCATGCAGAGTAAAGGTCTGCCCGTCCATCGTACTTTCTTTTTCTTCACCCCAAAAAGCGCGCCCGTAAATATACACCGGAGCCTGCTTAAACATGCTTACGGCGCGTATAGGTCCAATGGCGTCGTCACCCGCAGCCGCCGTAACCACAGGCACTTTTTCTTTTATAATGCCTGCCTTCTGCATGGCAATGCGCTCTATGGTAGTGCCAAGCTTGTCGCAGTGGTCAAGCGCCACATTGGTAATAACGCTTACCACCGGCGTAATTACGTTAGTGCTGTCCCACAGGCCGCCAAGCCCTACTTCTATAACGGCATAATCAACTTTTTCCAAAGCAAAATGCAAAAAAGCCGCCGCCGTTAAAACTTCAAACTGAGTGGGCTGTTCGCACACGCCCTTGGCAACAATGCTGTCTGCCGCCTGCTTAACGGCGCTGATAACCAGCGCAAAAGCCTCGTCCGTAATATCGTTATTGTTAATGCTGATGCGTTCATTGTATTTTACAAGATGCGGCGAAATAAACTTGCCGGTTTTTAAATTACCTGCCAAAAGAATATTGGCAATCATGCTGCTAACGGAACCTTTGCCGTTGGTTCCAGTTACATGCACGCTTTTAAATTTATCCTGCGGATTGTCAAGTTCTTTTAAAAGAGCTTCAATGCGCTCCATGCCAAGTTTAATGCCAAATTTTCCAAGGCTGTCCAAATAAGCCAAACTTTCATTATAATTCATTGCTGTTCTCCCGGTTATGTTAATATATGCAAAACGGCACGGCCAAAACTGCCGTGCCGTTTCAACCCTTTATTTAATTTTACTTTAATTCTGCCAAATATGCCATACGTTTTTTCACGGCTTCAATTTTACCGCTTAATTCTTCATATTTAGCACGCTCTTTGGCAATAACGTCTTCCGGCGCTTTAGCCAAAAATCCTGCATTGTTCAGTTTGCCGCCCGCGCGCTGCAAATCTTTTTCCATTGCGGCAAGTTCTTTGCTCAGGCGCTGGGTTTCTTTTTCAACATCAATCAAACCGGCTAAAGGCAAGTATACTTCAATGCCGGTTACAACGGCTGCCATGGCGTTTTCCGGTTTTTCGCCGTTAAGCGGGCGCAGTTCAAGGTTATCAATGCCGCCCAGCAGTTTAATGTAGCTGTCGTTATGGGCAACAACCTCGCGCAAATCTTCGCTTACAAGCATAATTGCCGGAATTTTTTTGCCCGGGTTGGCATTAACTTCGGCGCGCATATTGCGGATAGCCTTAATGCTGTCCATAATGGCGTTCATGCCGCGTTCTGCTTCTGGGTCAATAAGGCTTTCGTCAGCCACAGGCCATTTGGAAATCATAATGCTTTCCGCTTCGTGCGGCAGGCACTGGTAAATTTCTTCGGTAATAAACGGCATGTACGGATGCAAAAGCTTCATGGCAGATACCAGCACGGTTGCCAGTACATGCTGCGCGGTTGCGCGTTCAGCCGCAGCTTCTTTGTTGTAAAGGCGCGGTTTGGCAATTTCAATGTACCAGTCGCAAACTTCGCTCCAGATAAAATCGTAAATGGCGCGACCTGCTTCGCCAAGCTCAAAGCGTTCCAACAGGCCGGTAACGTCTTTAACGGTATCCTGCAAACGCGAAAGAATCCATTTATCAGCCAGCGTATAAGGCGCAAGTTCTGCGTCCTTGTCGTAGCCTTCCATATTCATCAGCGCAAAGCGCGATGCGTTCCAAATCTTGTTGGCAAAGTTGCGGGTGCCTTCAACGCGTTCCCAGTAAAAACGCATATCGTTGCCCGGAGTGTTGCCGGTAATAAGCATAAAGCGCAGGGTATCGGCACCGTATTTTTCAATAACCTCCAGCGGGTCAATGCCGTTGCCGAGCGATTTGCTCATCTTGCGTCCCTGGCTGTCGCGCACAAGGCCGTGGATGAATACTTTTTCAAACGGAATTTCCTTCATAAATTCCATGCCCATAATCAGCATGCGCGCAACCCAGAAGAAAATAATATCGTAACCGGTTACAAGCACGCTGGTAGGATAGAACTGTTTAAGCAGTTCGGTATTGTCCGGCCAGCCCATGGTAGAAAACGGCCACAGGGCGGAGCTGAACCAGGTGTCCAGTGCGTCCTCATCCTGATGGATATGCGTGCTGCCGCATTTCGGGCATTTTTCAAGGTCGGTGCGGCTGGCACTCATTTCACCGCAGTCGTCGCAGTACCAAACAGGAATGCGGTGTCCCCACCAAATCTGGCGGCTGATGCACCAGTCGTGAATGTTTTCCATCCAGCCGGTGTAGTTTTTGGTAAAGCGTTCCGGCACAAACTGGGTACGGCCGTCGGTAACGCAGTCCACAGCGGCTTTTACAAGCGGCTGCATTTTTACAAACCACTGCGTGGAAACAAGCGGTTCTACAATATTATGGCAGCGCTGGCAATGGCCAACAGCATGGCTGTGTTCTTCTATTTTAACAAGATAGCCTTCTTCTTTTAAACGCGCAACAATCTGTTTGCGGCATTCGTAGCGTTCCAAACCGGCAAAAGGCCCTGCTTCTTCCGTCATAACGCCGTCTTTGCCGATAACGACAATTTCCGGCAGGTTATGGCGCAGGCCCATTTCATAGTCGTTGGGGTCATGCGAAGGGGTAATTTTTACAGCGCCGGTACCAAATTGGGTATCAACATAGCTGTCGGCAATTACCGGAATTTCGCGGTTCAAAATAGGCAGGCGCAAAGTTTTGCCGATAAGTTTTGCATAGCGTTCATCTTCAGGGTTAACGGCAACTGCGGTATCGCCGGGAATTGTTTCCGGACGGGTGGTGGCAATGGTTAAATAGGTATCTTCTTCGCCAACAACCGGGTAGCGTACATACCACAAATGGCCCGGAGTATCTTCGTGTTCAACTTCAATATCGCTTAAAGCGGTATGGCAGTTAACGCACCAGTTGGTAATGCGGGTGCCTTTATAAATAAGCCCTTTTTCAAACAGGCTTACAAAAGTTTCGCGTACGGCGCGGCTGCACCCTTCGTCCATGGTAAAGCGCTTGCGCTCCCAGTCGCACGAAATGCCCAGGCATTTTAACTGGTTAATAATGCGGTCGCCGTATTCTTCCTTCCAGGCCCAAACACGTTTTACAAATTCTTCGCGGCCAAGGTCAAAGCGGGTTTTGCCTTCTTCTTTTTTCAGCACTTCTTCTACCTTAATCTGGGTAGCAAGGCCGGCATGGTCATAACCGGGCATCCACAAGGTGTTGTCGCCCATCATGCGGTGCCAGCGGATTAAAATATCCTGCAAAGTGTTGTCAAGCGCATGGCCCATGTGCAGCTTGCCGGTAATGTTCGGAGGCGGAATTACAATGCTGAACGGCTTTTTGCCCGGTTCCGGCTCTGCATGGAAATATCTGTTCTTTTCCCAAAATTCATACCATTTCTTTTCAACAGAAGCGGGGTCATAAACTTTGGGGATGTTGTGTTCTTCTGTCATGTTTATTCCTCCAGTCATAAATTTGCAAAAGTAATAAAAAACGTCCTGTTTATTACAAACAGGACGACAAAATCGCGGTACCACCTATCTTCCCGGCCAAAGCCGGACACCTTGAAACGCTTAACGCACGCTTACGGGCAAACTTACTTTCAGTTCAGCCTGCCAACTCCCGGACTACTTCAAAGCCATTGCTTTAGGCACGTTGCAGCCGTGCGCGCCCTCTCTGCAAAAGCCTGTGCTTTTACTACTTCCGTTCATAGTTATTAACAGTATTTTGATAGTTAATATCTTATCAATTTCAAGGCGCGCTGTCAAGCGCAGAACAGGTTTATAAAGTTATTTTGTTTTACCGGCAGGTTCGTGGCAATGGCAGCAGCCGCCGCTTTCGCAGCCGGAACAGCCACCGCCCGGGCAGCCTATACATTCGCCGCGGCGGAATTTTTTCCAGCAATAGCGCGCCGCCATAACAATTGCAGCAAGTAAAACAGCACTGATAATCCATGTAGCCACAGCTGTTTGCTCCTTTCCTTAAAAGACGCTTGAAACTGCGCAGGAACAAAGCCCGCGCAGTTTGCGTTTTAACATTATTATATCACAAAGGTTTTAATTAAGCATTTACCGAACGCAGGGATTCTTTTGCTTTCGGCGCCGGGCGGAACATCATATACAGCATGATGAGCGCAACCACGCAGGCGGCAGCAGTCATGCCTGTAAAGGCTTCGCCCATGATAAGCACAAGCCCGAACTGGTAAATCATAAAGGTCATGGCATAAGCAAATACGTTCTGGAAGATGATGGCAAACCACAGCCATTTGCGGCTGCCGAGCTCTTTGTTCATGGTGGTAATTGCTGCCAGGCACGGGCTGTCAAGCAGGTTGAATACCAGGAAGCTGAACGCCGCCATCGGGTTTTGGAACATGCCCATGGTTGCAGCCCACAGGCTTGCATCGTCTTCAGCAAGTTCACCAACGCCAATCAATACGCCGATGGTGCTGACGATGGCTTCCTTAGCAACGAAGCCGGAGATAGAAGCCGCAACAGCCTGCCATTCGCCGAAGCCCAGCGGTGCAAAAATCCAGGCAATTGCTCTGCCCATAACTGCAATAAAGCTGTCTTCAGGTTCTACCATGCCATAACCTTCAGCGCCGATACCGTAGGTGGAAAGGTACCACATTACCACGCAGACAAGGAACAGAACGGTTGCAACCTTTTTAATGAAGGCAAAGCAGCGTTCCCAGGTATGCAGCAATACATTTTTAGCAGCCGGAATATGGTACTGCGGCAGTTCCATAACAAACGGTGCAGGGTCGCCTGCAAACATTTCGGTTTTCTTTAAAATAAGGCAGGAAAATATAACGGAAATAATACCGATGAAGTACATAATCGGTGCCATGTACCAGTCGCCGCCCATAATCGCACCGGCAATCAAAGCGATAACCGGCAATTTAGCGCCGCAGGGAATGAAGGTTGTCGTCATAATCGTCATACGGCGGTCGGTTTCAGTTTCGATAGTGCGGGTTGCCAGAATACCGGGCACGCCGCAGCCGGAGGAAATAAGGAACGGAATAAAGCTCTTGCCGGACAGGCCGAATTTATGGAAAATACGGTCCATAATAAACGCGATACGCGCCATATAACCGCAGTCCTCAAGCAGCGCCAGCAGGAAGAACATAATAGCCATCTGCGGCACAAAGCCAATCGGTGCGCCAAGGCCGCCGATAATGCCGTCAACCACCAGAGATACCTGCCATTCGGCAGCACCGGCATTTTCCATAGTTTCCTGTACGGAAGGCATAATCATTTCGCCGAACAGCACGTCATTGGTCCAGTCGGTAACATCCGTGCCGATTGTAGTAACGGCAATGTAATAAACAAAGAACATTACGGCTGCAAAAATAGGCAGAGCCAAAATGCGGTTCGTAACAATCTGGTCAATCTTATCGGAAGTAGTCATGCCTACTTTAACTTTTTTTACACAATCGGCCATTAAGCCAGTAATGTAATCATAACGGGCGTTAGTAATGATGCTTTCGCAGTCGTCATCAAGCTTTTCCTCAACGCCGGCAATAATTTTTTCAAGCTGCTTTTGAATAACATCCGGCAGATTATATTTAGCCCATACTTCGCGGTCGCGTTCAAACAATTTAACAAGCGTCCATCTTGCACCGGTTTCCGGCAGGGAACTGCCCATAATGTATTTAATTTCTTCCAGTGCTTTTTCAACATCAGCGTTAAAATGCAAGGGTTTGCACTCAACATTTTTGGTTTTGGCCATTTCAACGGCTTTGGCGGCAGCTTCTTTCAGCCCCAGCCCGCTTAAAGCGGAAGTTTCAACAACCGGGCAGCCAAGTTTTCTGCCAAGCGCAGCAATATCAATTTTATCGCCGTTTTTGCGGACAATATCAATCATATTCAGCGCAATAACAACAGGCACGCCCATTTCAAGCAGCTGAGTTGTTAAATACAGGTTGCGTTCAATGTTGGAACCGTCCACCAGGTTTAAAATAACATCAGGATGTTCATTAATAATATAATTACGGGAAACAACTTCCTCCAAAGTATACGGAGAAAGCGAATAAATACCCGGCAGGTCGGTAACAATTACATCGCTGTAACCTTTTAACCTGCCTTCTTTTTTCTCAACAGTAACGCCCGGCCAGTTGCCAACATACTGGTTTGCGCCGGTTAAATTGTTAAACATGGTTGTTTTGCCGCAGTTAGGGTTGCCAACCAATGCAATTTTTACAGCCACTTCAATCCCTCCTCAAATCATTCAACCACAATGTTTTCAGCTTCGCCTTTGCGCAGCGAAAGCTCGTAGCCCCTTACAGTTACTTCAATAGGGTCACCGAGCGGCGCAACCTTACGCACATAAATTTCTGTGCCCTTGGTAATGCCCATATCCATAATACGGCGTCTTACAGCGCCTTCTCCCCCAAGCCGGCTTACTTTAACAGTCTGGCCGCACTCAACATTTTTAAGCGTTTTCATGGCATACCTCCGTTAAATCATTATTTTTGAAGCAAGATCTTTGTTTAAAGCAACACGCGCGTCTTTAACATTGACGATTAAATTTCCGGCAAGTTTGGATACGACGGTAATAGCTGCCCCTTCTACAAACCCCATGCTTTCCAAAAAACGTACTGTTTCATTTCTTCCGCGTACGGCTTTAATGGTGTTTACCTCGCCGGTTACGGCAAAAGTCAACGGCATAATTGGAACCATCCCCTTCTTCTGTATAGCCGGAGCTAACCTTATATTGCTTTTTAAGTTAGTTTATTCTAACTTTCTTTGCAAATTGTAGTTTACTACCGCTAACAAATTTTGTCAATAAGTTTTAGTAAACTTTTTTTGTAAATAAACTTTTACAAAACATACTTGACAAAAAAACAAAGCCTTATTACAATTTAGTTAATCTTTTTGCACTGCAACTACAGTACAAGCTGATCAGGCCGTAAAACCGGCCGGGCCTTACGGCAGCAGATTATCCTACATCTGCGGGACAGGAGTAGTTCCGCAGATGTATTTTGTTTTAAGGAGAAATTTAAATGCAGCAAGACCAAAACTCAAATCAGTCACTTGCCCTCAGCACGGTAAAAAAAGGCATTGCCCTTAACGTGTTTCTGGCAGCCTCCAAATTTGCCGCAGGCATTTTGGGCCATTCGGCCGCCCTTGTTTCGGATGCAGTCGATTCGGCGTCTGATATTTTCAGCAACCTTATTGTTATGGCCGGCATAAAAATATCGCACAAAGCCTCCGATATGGAACATCAGTACGGGCATGAACGCATGGAATGTGTTGCCTCCATCATCATGTCGGCACTTCTGGCACTGGCAGGTGCGGGCATCGGCTTTGCCGGAATACAAAAAATACTGCACTTTTCCGCCGAAGGCGAACTGGCCGCGCCGGACGGCATAACGCTTGCCGTTGCAGCCCTTGCCATTATAAGCAAGGAAGGCATGTACTGGTACACCCGCAGCGTAGCAAAAAAAATAAACAGCGGCGCGCTTTTGGCAGACGCCCTGCACCACCGCAACGACGCCTTAACCTCAGTTGGCAGCCTTATCGGCATCAGCGGAGCCATGCTTGGCTACCCCATTTTTGACCCGCTGGCCGCCATTGCCATTTGCCTGATGATTATTAAAGGCGCATACGATGTTTTTACCGACGCTATCGACCGTATGGTAGACCGCAGCTGCGACGAAGAAACAGTTGAAAAAATGCAGGAGCTTATTGCCGCACAAAAAGGCGTAGACCATGTAGACAAACTGCAAACGCGCATTTTTGGCTCGCGCGTATATGTGGATGTGGAAATAAGTGCAGATGACCATTTAACCCTTGTTGAAGCACACTCCATTGCCGAAAACATTCACGAGCAGATAGAAAAACAGTTTCCGGAAGTTAAGCACTGCATGGTGCATATTAACCCCTGCAGCGAAACGCACCATAATTTTTAAACCGCTCATTAAACAAAATAAAAAGCCTGTACGGCGTTCAGCACTGTACAGGCATACATATAATTTGACTTTTTCACGGCGTTTGTTATAATAAATATAGAAATAACAAATGTGCTGCCGATAGACGGTTAGCCGCAAATTTATAACTTGGTTATTGATAACCGTCACAAATTGGGCTTGTGGCGGTTATCTGTTTTTCCGTGATATATCTTTTCCAAGGGAATAACCCAAAGAAAAAATCGTTACCGTATAGCCTATTACAGCTAACAGCGATAATATATCCACGCTATTCCCCTCCTCAATAGTATTTCCGTCAAGCGGATTCTATATTACCGGAGGGTCACAGTCCCTCCGCAGAGGGCTAACCGCCTACCGTTATGGCAGCACATTTGCCTGTTTATTTTAACAAAAACTATACTTCTGTAAAGATAATAAGCATGCCGCTGTTATACAGCAGCATGCTTATTTATTTTTTATTCACTATCAGCGATACAGAAGGCTGGCTCATATTAAACAAATTTGCCAAAAATAATTGTGATAAGCCTTCTTCGTGATACAGGCGGTAAATTTCTTCGTTGCGCCCATCACGGTTTTTAAAAGGGGTTATCTCCACTGTTTTGCCATCAACCTTATAACCGTAATCGCACAAAACTACTATCGTATAGTCACCGTCCGGCTTCTGTGCTTTAATCTCCCAGCAACGCATACCGTTTTTGCCGCGCGGCATATAGTTAACGTATTCTGCCGTGCAGTTACCGGCCAGAGTTTTAAACTTTTCTTTATTGTAAGAAATATCTTTTTCCATATTTTTCTTTCCGTGTATAAAATAATACTTTTTATTTTATACCGAAAGATTATACTGTGACGGCTCTGCAAAAATGCTGCGGCTCCTCCGATTCCGCCCGGGCACAGCACCGGACTCTCTAAAGCAATTACCTTAAATTAAGCCGCCGCAGTTTTTGCCTGCCGCCTTACAGTACAATCTTTCCTATTTTACTTTTTATTGTTAAATTCAGGGTACATAAATTTAGCTGACAAAATTATTAACTTTGCCTTGTTAGTAATTGGCACTTAATTAAAAGCTCCACTGCATACCTGCGTTAATTTGGTAGGTTTCGTCATTATCGTTGCCGAAGGATTTTTCAAAATCCATAAAGGCATAGCTGTTTTTGCTCATCTTTGCCGCAAAGCCAAAGCCAACGTCATACCAGGTGCCTTTGTTTTCAAATTCTTCGCGCAGTGTGCCGGTTGCGTCTGCCGCCGTTACCGTCTGGTCGCCCATAAATTCGTGCAGCAAATCTGCTTTTAAGTAAACAGTGCTGTTTTCGTCCATGTCGCGCCCAATTCTAAAGCCCGCACGTCCGATTAAGCTGTTAATGCCGTCTACATTTACCTTACTGCCCTGAGTTGTTACATAATCGGCACCGGTTACACGCGCAAGCTGAAGCTGTGCCTGCGGCTCAAAATACCAGTTATTGCCCATATCGTTTTTCTTGCCGTATTCCGCGCTGACGCTGAATACATTGTTGCTGTAATCGCCGGTAATATTTTCCAAACTGTCTTTATCGCGGATGTCGAAATCATTGGAAAGATGTCCCCATTTTACAATGTAATCGGTGTAATGGCCTTTTTCACCCAGCCAGGTATCATACAGCCACAAGCCGTAGCGTTTGGTTTCGCCTTTGCCCATAATGTCGTCATAGGTTGTGCTGCCGCGCATGTAGTCTATTGCCATACCAATACGGCGTTCGCCACTGTCTACCGGCTGTTTAACATCGTAGCCAATTTCGTACATTGTGTTCATGCTGCGGAAGTCGCCGCTCTGCCCGATACGGTCATGGCGCAGGCGTACCCATAAGCCCTGTTCTTCTTCACCATTAACATAACGCATTTCGCCCATACGCTTGTTAAGCCTGTCCATATAAATAGCGTTTTTATAGTTGGCGCGGCTCATGTTGATGATGGTTGCGCCGCTGTCAGATTTACCTGCATCTTTGCTGCTGTCGCGTACAAGATACAAGTTTTTGGAATCCAGTTCTGCGACAGGTTTGTTACCAGTACCAGCGTTATTTTCTAAAGTAGATGCCTGACTGCCGGTTTCGCTATTATTATTACCACTGCCATAAATGCTGTCTACATAATCATCGCCCGGTTTAGCGGCAGTAAAACTATCGCCGCCGTTATAATTGCCTTGGTCGGTATCGGTGTCATAATCTACATAATCAATACTGAAGCCGCTGTTAATTACACCACGACCGCGCACAACGTAATCATCGCCAAAGCCTGCGCCTGCACCGGCAGTTTTGCCAACGGTTGCAAAACGGATGCGGTCACCGTCATCTTTAAGTGCGTTTAAAACTTCTGCTTCGTTGTTAATGCGCAGGTTTTGCACACCGGCACTAGAACCATCATAAATGTAAAGCATATCGCTTGTGTCAAGTCCGTCAGGTTTAAGGTTTACCACAAAAGTATTACTGCCTTTTACCGTGCCAATGTGCATGGCGTCACTGCCCTCACCGTTAGTTAAATTAATAACGCCGTTGCCGTCAAGCTCCGTTACCCAGCTTTGCCCGGTTACGTTCCACTTTGCTCCCTGCGCAAGGTTTACTTTTACATTGCCGCTTGCTTCAATGCTGTTGCTGAATTTAGGGTTAAACTGTTCTTCGTGTTCCTCTTTCCAAGTAGGCAAAGCTGCGTCCTGATAATCGTCCGCACGTCCGGTCCATGTACTGCCTGCCGTTAAATTAACGGTTAACTTGCCGCCGTTGGCAGATAAAGCGTCACCCGTTAAAGTAAGCGTTCCGTTATTATTACGCGCGCTTAAAGTGCTGATGCCGCCTTCTGTACTTTCCGGCGTGCCAATAACAATATTACCGCCGTAGCCGCTTATAATATCGCCGGTAATTTTACTGCCCAATCCATAGTTAAGGTTGATGTTGTTAGTACCATCATCCGGGGCAGCTGTAACATCGGTCCATTTTTCTGTGCCTGCCACAACAGCAATATCCTGTCCGCCGCTGGTACTGATGGTTGTTGTGCCGTTAACATTAATGTTGCCTCCATTGGTAGACCATACCCCATAAACTTTATTGTTTTCTTTATTGGTTAAATCATTAGCAATAGAACTTACTGTTAACGCACCATTAACAGTAACATCGCCGCCCTGCGCCTTAATACCAACGTTTTCGACCATAGTACCGCCGTTAGTAGTGGTGGTAATATCCATAGCACCGGTATTTACAATAGAAGACTCACCCCCATCTTTAACCGAATATATACCATAACCAATTAAATAACCAGCAGCTTCTGCCGTTGCATTTATTGAGCTCTTTTCATTAAGCGTTACTACTGATTTTCCATCTGTACTATTGGATAATATACCATAAGATTGTGCTATTCCATTAGTATTTTCATTTTTTGCTTTAATTTCAATTTCAGCTTTATTCAAAGTTATAAAATTACTGATATTTTTTAAATTTGCATATAAACCATTTGCCTGATTTTCTATCCCCATAGCACAAGAAACAATGCTTCCATTTCCATAAGAATCAGCTATAGCTTTAATATTAACGTTACCGCCAATAATAATATTATTAGCTGCTTTATCACTAGTATCTGTATTCCATACAGAGTCTTTAGTTAGTGTAATACCACGAGCATCATTAGTAGTACTGCCTTCATAATTTTCTGTATTTATGCTAGTAACATCAATACTAATTTTTCCTAATTTTTTTGCTTGTTCCGATAGTTTGTCAACATTAAAATATTCATTTACATCAACATCACTATAATTTCCCTTATATCCTAAAATAATATTATTGCCACCATTACAATTATATTCCATAGATACACCGCTCAAATCATTACGTGCGTCGTCTCCACCAGTTCCTTCTCCATAACCAGTTAATGTTCCCTGTCCATAAACTAATAAATTTCCAACTTCATTTTTTGTTCCTTGATCAATACTTAAAATAGAATTATCAGTATAAACTTCACCTTTATAACTCAAATTTATATTACCATTACCCAAATAAGCAGTTCCACCATTAGAACCAGTAATTTCTACACCATCAAAACCATTTTTAACAACTATATTTCCACCATATCTTCTATCAAGAAATGCTGTATCTTTTGAAGAATCAATTAATATTGCCCCACTAATTTCTCTATCATTATTTGTTTCATAATTTTTAGGTTCTATATATAAATCAATTTTATTATTTATTTTTATATTTTCTCCATTATTTTTTATTATATAATTATGAGAGCCCCTATCATCGTAATTATTATTTATACTTATAACATCATTTTCCATAAAATTATATACATAAATGTCTTTTTTAGAATCATATGACTTTTGTGGTTCATCATATTTATCATTTGCACCGCTTATTACATCTGTATACGTTTCTGCCCACGCCATACCATACGGCAACATTAAGAGTACACTTAAAGTTACTGCTTTAGTTAAATTCTTACTTACACGTTTCATAACATAACTCTCCCCTTTTTTTGTTTTGCTTTTTTACAAAACAATTTTGTTATATTATTTTATCATACCTTTACCCCCCCGCAAGACGCTTACTAAATAAATAATCCGTACTGTACGTTGTCTTGCACACTGGTAACTTTTTTTGTAAAGCCAAAACTTTTAATTTAACATATAAAATTTT
>UMCR01044842.1_pt1 | contig 20351 bp, 16 predicted proteins | sample 1964301 | NCBI WGS metagenome assembly UMCR01 (sample SAMEA4835975, study PRJEB28245) | human gut metagenome | biome: gut microbiome; material: fecal sample | place: Denmark | collected 2008
ACCTTAATTTTATATCGTTAGGAAACGAGCTTAAGCCAGAACCCAGATGGTGGAGTCGGTGCTTCCGTATATATTTTATATCGTTAGGAAACGAGCTTAAGCCAGAACTCACATGACGAGCCGTAGCCCTTGTGCTAGATTTTATATCGTTAGGAAACGAGCTTAAGCCAGAACTTGGAGCCATACATGAAAGAGGCTTACTTCATTTTATATCGTTAGGAAACGAGCTTAAGCCAGAACCTGTGCTTCAGCTTCAAGCCAAATTGCGGGATTTTATATCGTTAGGAAACGAGCTTAAGCCAGAACTTGGTGACACGATTCCAGACCCGTTTCCCGATTTTATATCGTTAGGAAACGAGCTTAAGCCAGAACTCCCGAATCACGTCGCAGGCGTGCGTCATGATTTTATATCGTTAGGAAACGAGCTTAAGCCAGAACATGTAAATGCGCTAGGTGACACCAAAAATGATTTTATATCGTTAGGAAACGAGCTTAAGCCAGAACGACTGGCGGCGATTGTCAACGGCGAGGCCAATTTTATATCGTTAGGAAACGAGCTTAAGCCAGAACCGGGGAGGGCGACGCCGTGCGGGTGTAGGAATTTTATATCGTTAGGAAACGAGCTTAAGCCAGAACAACCAATATAGTCTGCATCCCATCTCGTTAATTTTATATCGTTAGGAAACGAGCTTAAGCCAGAACTTAGAGCGTGATGCCCTTTTCGGTAAGGGCATTTTATATCGTTAGGAAACGAGCTTAAGCCAGAACTTAACAAAACTATTCTACGGCTTCAATTATATTTTATATCGTTAGGAAACGAGCTTAAGCCAGAACGTCGCATTTTGGTGTTGTGAGTCCGGATGCATTTTATATCGTTAGGAAACGAGCTTAAGCCAGAACCGTTGTTTGGAGCTATCGTTTTCGCTTTCTATTTTATATCGTTAGGAAACGAGCTTAAGCCAGAACGTCGCATTTTGGTGTTGTGAGTCCGGATGCATTTTATATCGTTAGGAAACGAGCTTAAGCCAGAACGAGATACAGCGCGTCCAGATTATCGGAGCGATTTTATATCGTTAGGAAACGAGCTTAAGCCAGAACATGACGTTCAAGTGCGTCGCTCATGCCTAGATTTTATATCGTTAGGAAACGAGCTTAAGCCAGAACGCACATGAAGAGCTGCAGCCCTTGTGCCAAATTTTATATCGTTAGGAAACGAGCTTAAGCCAGAACATACGGAACGTCTTCTAAATCTGGCCTGTCATTTTATATCGTTAGGAAACGAGCTTAAGCCAGAACCTTTCGAGTAACTTACCGTGGTATCACCCTATTTTATATCGTTAGGAAACGAGCTTAAGCCAGAACTTTAAGTCTTGAGATGCGCAGGTCCATCTTATTTTATATCGTTAGGAAACGAGCTTAAGCCAGAACGATACGACCTGCACCGGAAATTTGACGGTTATTTTATATCATTAGGAAACGAGCTTAAGCCAGAACTAGAACATAGGCTTTCTCAAGCAAATGCAGATTTTATATCGTTAGGAAACGAGCTTAAGCCAGAACATATCAAGTAGTGCGCGAGCCGCCTTGACGATTTTATATCGTTAGGAAACGAGCTTAAGCCAGAACAATGTTGACGTGTCGTATGCTGACCGTCAAATTTTATATCGTTAGGAAACGAGCTTAAGCCAGAACATCGGTGAGACGACGGGCGAAGTCTCGGCGTATTTTATATCGTTAGGAAACGAGCTTAAGCCAGAACAGTGTAAAAGAGATTTTGACTATGTTGATGATTTTATAGCGTTAGGAAACGAGCTTAAGGCAGAACCACGAAAGCGGCCATTGGTATCTTGATGCCATTTTATATCGTTAGGAAACGAGCTTAAGCCAGAACGGCATTTCAGGCACGCTGGCAGATGGACAAATTTTATATCGTTAGGAAACGAGCTTAAGACAGACCCCCGCACCTGTGGAGATTTTTCCATTGAATTTTATATTGTTAGTAAATAATACAGAACATTTCTTGAATAAGAACGCGACCTTGGTGTGCTGTATGTTGTTGTAAGTGTCATTTAATATAAATATCGAAATGAGTGAGCAAAATGGTACGAAGCAGTATTTTTATTTAAGTAGAAGGAACGCCAATTAAGATGGTTTTTATCGTAAAATGTTTTACGAACTTGAGTGAACAATAAAATGCTACGACTTGTATTTTGCAGTGAATCACGTAGAAGTCAAGGAGGTTAAGTAGATCAAGTAGATTCTTCCTTAAAGAAACAAGATAAAATAAAGTTACAATGCAAAAATAACAATCAACGCTGCAATATTTGCACTTTACGAAAGTGTAAAAATCGTTCACAATGCTCATCAACACAGACACGACGCCGGTCTTTCACTCAAGCAAGAGACGGCTTGCGAAAGACTCGGACGGCGGATCTCCTGTATAGAGAAGGTAGGGCCGGTCGGGCAACTGATCGGCCCTGATTTTTGCGGAAGACCGTAAGTCTGTTGTCGACGACAAGAATAATCCTGCACACGCATTTCAGGAGTCACAGCCGTGAGCATCCCTTACGATCCGCGCTCGACGCGCGCAGAAGAGTTCATCAACGACGAGGAAGTTCTTGCTTCTCTGGCCTACGGTGAAGAAAACAAGAATAACGCAGCCCTGATTGATCAGCTGCTCGACAAGGTGATGACCTTCAAGGGGCTTACTCACCGCGAAGCGGCCGTGCTGCTTGCCAACGACGATCCGGAAGTCACCAAGCGCATTTTCGATGCTGCCATCAAGGTGAAAGAACATATTTACGGCAAGCGAATCGTTCTTTTTGCGCCGCTGTATCTTTCCAACTACTGCATCAACGGCTGCACCTACTGCCCGTATCACGCCAAGAACAAACACATCGTGCGCAAGAAGCTCACGATGGAAGAAATCGAGCGTGAGGTGATTGCGTTGCAGGACCTCGGTCACAAGCGTCTGCTTCTCGAAGCGGGCGAACACCCGAAGTACAATCCGATCGAATACATCCTTGACGCCATCAAGACGATTTATTCGATCAAGCACAAGAACGGCGCCATTCGTCGCGTCAACGTTAACATCGCGGCAACGACTGTTGAAAACTACAAGAAGTTGCATGACGCTCAGATCGGTACCTATCAGCTCTTCCAGGAAACGTATCACAAGCCGACTTACGAAGAGTTGCATCCGAAGGGACCGAAGTCGGACTACTGCTACCACACGGAAGCGCATGACCGTGCCATGCAGGCCGGCATTGACGACGTGGGTCTCGGCGTTCTCTTCGGACTTAATTTGTATCGCTACGATCTCATCGCGCTCCTGATGCACGCTGAACATTTGGAAGCCACATACGGCTGCGGTCCGCACACGATTTCTGTGCCTCGCATCTGCCCGGCCGACGACATCGATCCGGCGACATTCTCCAACGCCGTTCCCGACGACGTGTTCCTCAAGGTTGTGGCCCTGATCCGTTTGTCTGTTCCTTACACCGGCATGATCATGTCGACGCGTGAAAGCGCACGCATTCGTACCGAAGCGCTCAAGCTCGGCGTCTCTCAGATTTCGGGGGGCTCCCGCACGTCCGTGGGCGGCTACACGATCAAGGACATCACCAAGATCGAAAACACGGCTCAGTTCGACACGAGTGACCGCCGCAGCCTTGACGAAGTGGTGCATTGGCTTCTCGACAATCACTACCTGCCGAGCTTCTGCACGGCGTGCTATCGTGCCGGCCGCACGGGCGACCGCTTCATGGAATTTGCCAAGGACGGCTCCATTGCACGCTATTGCCAGGCCAACGCCGTGATGACGATGAAGGAATATCTGTGTGATTACGCAAGCCCCGCTACGAAGGAAGCGGGCGAACGCGTGATTGCCAACGAAATTCCGAAGATCTGTCACGAGAAGATGCGCATTGCCTGCGAAAAACGCATCATCCGCATCGAAGAAGGCGAACGCGATTTCCGCTTCTAAACTGTCGCCTTCCAAGCAAGAACGCCGCCCGAGGAAAAGTTCTTCAGGCGGCGTTTGCGCGTCAAGGGGGCTGACCGGATTAGATCAGGATGCCGAGTTCTTTTTTGAAGCGAACCACAATGGGGGCCATTTTTTCGGGTTCGGCCATCAAAAGCGGATCAACGAGAACGTTGGCTTGTTCTGGCGTCATCACTTTCAGTTCGATCACGGCTTGTTTGACATCGCATCCCTTTTCTGCACAATAGTGCGCGACGCGCACGTCTTCCGGATAACCGAAGGTAGCGGCAACCACGGTACTCAGAGCAATTGATTCCTGAGCTTCGGTCTTGCAGCGGGCGACATTGGCCGTGATGCCCTCAACGCAGTGTTCACGCAAAACCGGAATTTCGGCTCCAAGGATCTGCATGTTTTCAAACAGGCACTTGTAGAAAGTTGCATCCCAGACATTGAGGTCAAGCTCGCCCTCGTCAACGGCCATGGTGATGGCAACATCGTTTCCGCAGATCTGATGGGCGATCTGAATGACCATTTCAGGTACTGTCGGATTGATTTTGCCCGGCATGATGGGGCTTCCCGGAGAAAGAGCGGGAAGATTGATTTCCATCCAGCCCGCGCGCGGACCAGAACTCATCAGGCGCAAATCCTTGCTGATTTTGGACAGTGTTACGGCACAGGACTTGACTGCGCCTGACACGGCGAGGAAGAAGTCCGGATTTTTGGAAACCGTCGAAGAGTATTCGACTGGCAAAGATGCCGGAAACGGCAGAGTCCTGAACTATATTTCAGCCGACGGAAAGAAATTCAGCGTCGACGGCTTGGTGGGGCGAGTGGAGTTTTATGTCTCGCATCAGAAGAACGGAGATGGTTTGGTCAACAGAACTTATAAGTTAAAGATCGACGATTCCTTGTTTCAGGCACATATGGCAAGTTTGAAAAAAACAGTGCGGGTATCCGAACGAAATCATCAAGGCTAAATCGTGGCAACCATTCGGGTGGCATTGGTCCAAGGATGCACTGCAGATCAAGATGTATCGCTATGGATCGGCTACCGTTGAGTAAACCTATAAACACTGATAGTGCGTGATTGCCTACGGTTCCAACATAACCTTTCAACGTCTGATTGAAATCTGCTTTCATGCGGTTGAGCAGCGCTTGTTGCTTGCTCCCAAGCTTCATCTGAGTGAAAGAATCTTGCCGCCGGCAAGCTCTGGTAATTCTTGAAGACATTCGAGCCGATTTTGTTCCCGACTCTTGACAAAACGTCCGAAAAGTCATTGATGAAGTTACCTTAACCGCATTAAGCTTAACGATGTTAAGTTTTGTGAAACAAGTTGGTACGAACAAAAAAATGCCCGCAGCTTTCACCGCAGGCAGTTTGACAATCGGTTCGGATTACCGAATTACTTCTTCTCGACCTTGGTCTCGCGCATCTGCATGAGCGTAGCGTACGCGGGCTGCAGATCAGCTTTCACTAGCTTAGTCTTCAGATCAAAGAGCTTGCGGTAGAGCGTCGAATTATCGGCGTTGGGCGTGTACTCGGCGTCCTTGATGATCGTTTTTTCCAGAAGCGGACGAACATCATCAATGTGACCTGCAGCTTTGGCGGCAAAGACGCAGTTTGTGACGACGGCACCGCCTGCATTGCGGTAGCGCACGACCGTGGCATTGAGCATATCTGCCTTGATCTGATTCCAGAGCGAATCGCGGCTGCCGCCTTCGGTAACGGTGATGCGGTTAAGGTCAACGCCAGCGGCACGGTACGTGTCCGTGATTTCCATGTAGTCGTACCCAATAGCTTCAAGTACGGCTCGCCATTGCACAAACTGATCGTCATCGAGCGTCATATTGAGGAACATGCCGCTTGCGCCCTTGAATTCACCGGTACCGCCGGTGAGATAGGGGAGAAACACGACGCCGTTGCTGCCCGCGGGCACTTCTTCGGCTTTCTCCGACAGGATGCGGTAGTAGCTTGAATCGTCAGCTTTCTGGCAGATGTTGTCTTTGAACCAGCGAAGTGACAAGCCGCCTGTACGGATGAATCCCCAATAGAAATAAGTGTTTTCAAGCGTACCGCTGTTAAAGATCAGACCAGAGCCCTTCTTGGAGAGTTCTGGAACAATGCCTTTGGTGGATACGCAGAACATGGCGCAGGTGCCTGCCACGTCAACGCCCTGGCCGGCTTCGAATACGCCCGATCCCAACATCGACTGCATGGTGTCGCCGGCGCCTGCGCAGACAGGGGTACCTGCAACAAGACCGGTGCGGGCGGCCATTTCTTCACTTACGCCGCCCACGATGTCCCAGGGCTTGAGAATGCGGGGCATATACTTTTTGTCGATGCCCAGGATGTCGAGCTGCTCGTCGGACCATTCCTTTTTCTCGACCTTGTAGCCCAAGCCCCAGCCGGACATGGCACCCCAGTCGATGAAGGCGTCTTTGCCTTTGAGTCCGGCGAGGTTCATGAGGATATAGGGAGCGTTGTGCACGAACTTCACGCCCTTTTGGCGGAAGTCTTCGCTGTTGGCGAGGAACCAACGGGCAAACATTGCCGGGAACATGCAATTGGCTTCCGGATTGCCCGTTTCGCGTCCCCAGATGTCAAGGTTTTTAGCGTTGATCGCGTCGACATCGGCTTGCGTGCGGCTGTCAAGGTAGTTGATGTAGGGCGTCACGGCTTTGCCGTTTTCGTCCACGCCGCAGATGCCGCAGATGATGCCGTCGCCCATGACGGCGGCGATGTCAGACGGACTGTAGCCCTTGCCCTTGATGGCGTCGACGGTCTTTCTCATGCACTCGACGGTGATGTTGAGAAACTCGTCGATGTTCATCTGCACCCAGCCCGGCTGCGGGTAGTGCAGAGTGGTGGGAAGCGAATGGGAGGCGACCGGGTTGAAGTTTTCGTCGTAGACGGCAACCTTAACCGACTGCGTGCCGGCATCAAATCCCATGTAAAGCTTTGCCATATTCAATCATCCTGTGAATCGTTAGCCGGAAATTTTTCGAGGATGCATTTTACGCAGGTTTGCTAGGTGTTTCTTCTTAGATGATCGGCTCAAAAATGTTTCTGAACGTACGACGTCCGGAACACTTCAACTGCTGTCATATTTAGTAGGCGTTGCAGGCTGCAAAAAAGTCGTGTTTTTTCAGGTCTCTCTTTGGTATAATCCGGCGCTTACGGGCATTTTTGGGCCCTTTTGTACCGAATTTTTAACCGACTAGCTGCGCTTTGTGCCCGGTGATTTGCCGCGGTTTCGGGCGCTTTGAGAAAGAAAAAACAATGACCGAAAATCAAGAAGCTGTGAAGGCTGAAGAAACCGTTCAGGAAGAAAAGGCTGTTGCTGCTACCCAGGAAGCTGCCGCCGAACAGAAGGAAGAAGCCGTCAACCCGAATCTGCGCACTCTCGAAGTAACGATCGACGGCAAAGAATTCCAGGACGGCGTGACCAAGGAACTGCGTCGCCTTTCCAAGAAGGCCAAGATGCCGGGCTTCCGTCCGGGCCATGTGCCGTTTGCCATGGTTGAAGCCATGTACGGTCAGCAGGCTTCTGCCGAAGTCATCAATAAGCTGCTCGAACGCGAAGCTAACAAGGCAATGCGCGAAGGCCAGTATCGTGTGGTTGGTCAGTTCGACGCCAAGCCGCTCGCCCCGGCCGAAGGCAGCTCCGATCTGCGCTTTGAAGTGAGCTTCGAGGTTTATCCCGATATCGTTCTGCCGGACTTCTCTTCCGTTGAACTCAAGCGCTACCTCTGCACGGTTGACGACGAAGCCGTCAACAAGACTATCGATACGATCGTCAAGCAGCGCGTCACCTTCACGAAGGAAGAGGGCCGCCAGGCCGCCGCTGAAGATCGTCTGACGGTCAACTTCACCGGCACGATCAACGGCGAAGAATTCCAGGGCGGCAAGGCCGAAGGTTTCAGCTTCGTGCTGGGCCAGGGCCGTATGCTTCCCGAGTTTGAAGAGGCCGCTACCGGAATGGCTGCCGGCGAAAAGAAGACCTTTAAGCTCACCTTCCCGGAAAACTACGGCAACAAGGAACTTGCCGGCAAGGAAGCTCAGTTTGACCTCGAATGTGTGAGCGTTGAAGCTCCGCACTATCCCGAAGTCAATGATGATTTCGCTAAGACCCTGGCAGTCGAATCGGTTGAAGTTCTCAAGACCGAAATCCGCAGCAACATCGAACGCGAAGTGCAGGAACGTCTCTATGACCGCAATCGCACCGAAGCTTTCAATGCTGCCGTTGAAGTTTTCGACTATCAGGCTCCCACCGCCATCGTTCACTCCGAACAGGAACGTTTGCGCGACAACTTCCAGCAGATGCTCTACGGCATGACCGGTCAGAAGAACAAGGAAGGCGCTCCGCTGGATCTCTTCCTTGAACCCGCCAAGAAGCAGGCTCGCATCGGCATGATGGTCACCGCGATCATCGATCAGAACAAGCTTGAAGCGACGGACGACGACATCAAGGCCCGTGCTTCTTTGCTTGCCGCCGCTTACGAACAGCCTGAAGAAGTGGTCGAAGACCTCGTCAAGACGCAGCGCAACAACCTTGCCAGCCGCGTTCTTGAAGAAAAGGCCCTCGAATTCCTCTTCAGCAAGGCCAAGACCACCGAAGAAACGCTCACCTTCGAGCAGCTCTCCGGCATGGGTCGCGAATAATTCGGTTCTTAGCGAACTGATCTGCGCCGACTGGCTCGGGCAAGCGTGGCGAAAAAGCCGCGCTTCGGGTCTGTCAGGCGAACGAAAGCGGGAAAAAGCAACGGGAGGCGCAAGCTTCCATGGGCTTTTTTCCGTTTTTGTTTCTATGTGCGCACTTCTTTCGGTGCGCAGAAAGCGAAACGATTTTTGTGTACGGCTCTGTCCTCAGGCAGAACCCCAATGAGCGAAATTTCTAACATCATGCATGACATTCATAACGCATTGATTCCGATGGTGATTGAACAGAGCGGCCGCGGCGAGCGTAGCTTCGATATTTATTCGCGTCTGTTGCGCGACCGCATCGTGTTCCTGTCGGGCGAAGTCAACGACGAATCGGCCAATCTCGTGATTGCCCAGCTGTTGTTCCTTGAAAGTGAAAATCCCGACAAGGATATTTCGCTCTACATTAATAGCCCGGGTGGATCCGTCTATGCCGGCTTGGGGATCTACGACACGATGCAGTTCATCAAGCCCGATGTGCAGACCATCTGTGTGGGCATGGCCGCTTCCATGGGAGCGTTTCTGTTGGCCGCCGGTGCCAAGGGGAAGCGTTATTCGCTTCCCAATTCCCGCATTATGATTCATCAGCCTTCGGGCGGTAGCCGCGGCATGGCCAGCGACATCCAGATTCAGGCTCGCGAGATTCAGGACTTGAAGGGACTTTTGAACGGCATTCTTTCCGAACGCACCGGCAAGTCTCTCGATATCGTTACGCGCGACACCGACCGCGACTACTACATGAGTCCGACCGAAGCCCTCGAATACGGCATCATTGATCGCATTTATACCCGCCGCGGCGAGTAACCCCGACATATAAAACTTTTTTCAAAGCGAAAGGCTTACGATTTTCATGGAAAAAAACGATCTGCGTTGCTCCATCTGCGGGCGCCATAAAAACGACGTCGAAACGCTGATTGATACTCATCGCGGCTTTCTCATCTGCGACCGTTGCATTCGAGGCATGATGTCGGCTATTGGAGGTGGTGCTTCAACTTCCTCCTCTCACGACACAGCAGCGGCCGATTCGAGTGCTGATGCGTCAGTTGCCGATATTTTGTCGGCTCCGATCCCGACGCCGCAAAAGCTTTATGAGCATCTCGACAACTACGTGATCGGGCAGCAGCGAGCAAAGCGTGTGTTGTCTGTTGCGGTCTACAACCACTACAAACGTTTGAAGCATAAGGCCACAGCCGAAGGCGTCGAACTGCAAAAGTCCAATATTTTGCTTGTCGGTCCCACCGGTTCCGGTAAGACGCTTCTAGCTCAGACGTTGGCGCGTACGCTCAATGTGCCGTTTGCAATTGCCGATGCGACGACTTTGACGGAAGCTGGCTATGTGGGCGAAGACGTGGAAAACATCATCCACAAGCTTTTGCTGTCGGCCGACGGTGATGTTGAACGCGCTCAGTGCGGCATCGTGTACCTAGATGAAATTGACAAGATTGCCCGCAAGAGCGAAAACCCGTCAATCACACGCGACGTTTCAGGTGAAGGCGTTCAGCAGGCCCTTCTGAAGCTCATCGAAGGTACGGTCTGCAATGTTCCAGCTGAAGGCGGTCGCAAAAACCCGCGCGGCAAGATGGTGGCGGTTGACACGAGCAACATTTTGTTCATCTGCGGTGGTGCGTTTGACGGTCTTGAAAAGATCGTTCGCCGCCGTTCCGTGAGAAGCGGCATCGGTTTCGGTGCCCAGGTACACAGCGAATCCCAAGAATCGCTCACCGAGCTTTTTGCTCAGGCCGAACCTTCTGACCTAGTGAAGTACGGCCTGATTCCCGAACTTGTGGGCCGTCTGCCGGTGGTCGCAACACTCGAAGAACTCGATGAAAAGGCTTTTGTTTCGATTCTGACCGAGCCCAAGAATGCCTTGATCAAACAGTTTGCTGAACTCTTTGCGATGGAAGGCGTGAAGTTCGAAGCCACACCCGAAGCGCTGGCAGCCATTGCTCACAAGGCAATGGAACGCAAGACCGGTGCACGCGGTTTGCGCAGCATTGTTGAAGCGGCTTTGCTTGACGCTATGTTCGAAGTGCCAGCCAAGCCCGAAGTCGGTACTGTGAAGCTCGAGTCTGAAGGTGACGTCAAGGATGGTAAGGTGAGAGCCGATCTCATTGACGGCCCACGTACGGTTGCGCAGACCGATGCGGATAACAAAAACACTTGAATGTAAAGCTTTTTTTCGCTGACTTTTACTTGGAAAGCGCGACGGAGCTTTGAAACTCCGTCACGCTTTCAACGCAGCGGCTGCATGAGGTCGCGTAAGCGTCTTTTTTGCCTGATCTTTCGTTCTTTTTGCCAACCTTATGCAAAGAGTTGCTTTGCTGCGGTTGAGCAGCCGCTTTTGTTCGTACAATGGATTCGACACAAGGCGAATGCCTGCCGGATCGACTTTCCCCTCGACATCAACCGTCTTGAAAAAGACCGAGGTTGTCTCCATATAAGCAATCCGGAAAACTTTTTTCGATTACGAGAAACTCTTTTATGACTGAAAACGTTAACGTCACGCAAGCCGCGCCGATGCAGGCTCCATTGCTTCCCATCCGCGACCTGGTGGTGTTTCCTCACACTGTTCTTCCGCTTTTCATCGGCCGACCGCTCACGATTCGTTCTGTGCGCACCGCTATGAACGGGGATCGTACGATTGCGTTGGTGACCCAGAAGGAAAGCGGTAGGGATGATCCCAAACTTGAGGATTTGTACAAGACAGGTACCCTGGCGCGCGTGCTGCAGATGCTTAAGCTCCCCGACGGCACCCTTAAGGTGCTCGTTGAGGCTGACGAGCGCATTGACATTCAGAGCATTTCTTCCAATCCGAAGGACGGTTACAGCGCAACCTTCACGCCTCACCCGTGTGTGGTGCAGGGTACGACCAACGAAGAAGCTTCGCGTCGCGCCGTTTTGCAACGCTTTATTGAGTACGCGCAGGAAAGCAAAAAACTGCCCGAAGAGGTGTTGCAACCGATTCGTGAAAGCGCAACTGCTATGCAGCTGGCTGATGCGGTGGCAAGTCAGTTGCCGGTTGACAACGCTCGCAAGCAGAAGATCCTGGATCAAACGACGCTTCAGGGGTGTCTGAACGAAATCATCGATATTCTTGACAACGAGATGGACATTCTTGCGGTGGAGCGTCGCATCCACGGTCGCGTCAAGAAGCAGATGGAAAAAAACCAGCGAAACTACTATCTCAACGAGCAGATGAAGGCGATTCGCAAGGAACTCGGAGCCGATGACGAAGGTGTCGACGGTAATGACGAAATTGCGATTCTGCGCGACAAGATCAAGGCATGCGGCATGCCTGCCAAGACCGAAGAAAAGGCTTTGGATGAGCTCAACAAGCTCAAGCAGATGTCGCCTTCGAACGCTGAAGCTACGGTGGTGCGCGGTTACATCGAAACGCTGATTTCCCTGCCATGGAAGGAAAAGACCGAAGTCAACAAGGATCTTAAAAAAGCAGAGGAGATTCTCAACTCAGATCACTGGGGGCTGGAAAAGGTCAAGGAACGCATCCTTGAATATCTGGCAGTGCAGCGCCGCGTGGATAAGATCAAGTCGCCGATTTTGTGTCTTGTCGGTGCGCCCGGCGTCGGCAAGACCAGTCTGGGTGAGTCGATTGCACGCGCTACCGGCCGCAAGTATGTGCGCGTTGCCTTGGGCGGTGTTCAGGATTCAAGCGACATCCGCGGTCATCGCCGTACCTATATCGGTTCGATGCCCGGCAAGATCATCCAGGCCATGGCTAAGGTGGGAGTGAAGAATCCGCTGTTTCTTTTGGACGAAATCGACAAACTGGGTTCCGGAGTGAGGGGAGATCCTTCCGCGGCGCTTCTCGAAGTGCTCGATCCGGAACAGAATCGCGAGTTCGAGGATCACTACGTCGATGTCGGCTTTGATTTGTCTGACGTGATGTTTGTGGCCACAAGCAACAGCTATGCCATTGATCCGCCGTTGCTTGATCGTATGGAAACCATCGATCTGGCCGGCTACACCGAGGACGAAAAAGTTCACATTGCGATGGAGCACCTGTTGCCCAAGCAGATGCGTTTGAACGGACTCAAGAAGACTGAAGCCGAAGTCACGCAAGAAGCGGTCCTAGACATCATTCGCTTCTACACGCGTGAAGCCGGCGTTCGCGGGTTGGAGCGCGCCATCAGCAAGATCCTCCGCAAGATCGTTCGTCAGCAGTGCGAGCGGGAAGACGAGCTTGTCGCCAAGGCTGCAAAAGAAGCCTCCGACGAAAGCAAGGAAGGAGCCAAGACCGCAAAGCCTCGTGTGCGTAAGGTGCGTGTGACGCCCAAGAACTTGCACGACTATCTGGGCGTTCGCAAGTTCAGTTATGGTCTGGCGCCCACCGAAGCTCGTGTGGGGCAGGTCAACGGACTTGCGTGGACGAGTGTGGGCGGAGATACGCTGGCGGTGGAAGCCGTCTGCTTCCCGGGCCGCGGCAATGTGGTTCGCACGGGGTCTCTCGGCGACGTTATGAAGGAAAGCGTGCAGGCTGCCTTGAGTGTGGTTCGTGCGCGTGCCGTGAAGCTTGGCATCGATCCGGAAGTCTTTGCCAAGACCGATTGGCACATTCATTTCCCGGAAGGGGCTGTTCCCAAGGACGGTCCGAGTGCCGGTGCAGCCATTACGACGGCTTTGGCTTCTGCAATGACGGGGATTGCCGTTCGTAGCGACATCGCTATGACCGGCGAAATCACGTTGCGCGGTGAAGTACTCGAAATCGGTGGCCTGAAGGAAAAGCTTCTTGCGGCGGTTCGAGCCGGCATCAAGAAGGTATTGATTCCGGAAGAAAACGTCAAGGATCTCGAGGAAGTGCCCGACAATGTCAAGCAGGCCGTCGAGATCGTTCCGGTACGTTGGATTGACAAGGTACTTGAAGAAGCTTTGGTGAGCAAACCCACACCTCTGGAACCCAAGAAGGAAAAAGAGGTAGCGGCCGACGTTGTCGCACAGTCTCAGGAAGTCGATTCCGGTGAGGCGACGACGGCCGGAGGTCACTGCAACTGCTAAGTCGGTGAAGCGCTGACATTGCAACAGCGCCCGTTTGAGAGGATCTTGAGCGGGCGTTTTTCTTGCCTGTTGGCAAAAACGACACAAAATGTCAACATTGCCTTAGTTTTCTAGGCTTTTCGGGCAATTTCGCTTGGTGCTGAGCCTTTTTTAGGCTATAGTGCTCAAGATTTTTCTTTGACTGCCCAAAGGGCGTAACAACACTAAGGGGATACCCATGAATAAGAACGAACTGATCGAACAGATCGCCGTGTCTGCCGACATCACCAAGGCCAAGGCCGGCCTCGCTCTCGAAGCTTTCATCGAAGCCGTGACGACCTCCCTGCAGAAGGGTGAAGACGTGTCGTTGGTTGGCTTCGGCACCTTCACGGTTTCCGAACGCTCTGAACGCACGGGTCGTAACCCGCAGACTGGCGAAACCATCAAGATCGCCGCTTGCAAGCAGCCGAAGTTCCGTGCTGGCAAAAAACTCAAGGATGCTGTACAATAATCAACTCGTTTGACGATGAGTTGAAGGATGGATGCTTAGCTCAGTTGGTAGAGCGGCGCCCTTACAAGGCGTAGGTCGGGAGTTCGAGACTCTCAGCATCCACCAAACATCCGCTAGAACCTCGCAAGATATTGATTTTGCGAGGTTTTTTGTCGTCTGCATTCAACATTCGAGGTGTTTTTTTCCAAAAATGGTGACTTACGGGTGAGCACAACGAGTGATCAATGTCGAGGAATGCCTGTCATTGGATATCTGGCTTCAATATTGCACCGCGAATTCTTCAGTCGATTTTTGATTTCCTTGAAATTCCAAGTCTTCAAAGAAATGGCAATCTGCAGACTTTTCTAAGCACTTTCTGTTATTGACAGTATTCTGTTCCTGCGCTACCTTTCACAAAATAGTGCTTGTGATGGCACGAAATTAGGAATTGGACAACCAAATGACGCACATACGATCGACCTTCGTCACGAAGGGCCTTTTCACCAAGGCTCACGGTCGATTGCGCTTGCTATCTCTGGGTCTGCTGCTACTGGTAGACACCGGGAGGCCGTGCGCGTGTGCGTCGGCGCAGGAAGTGTAGGAAAGGGAGCCGAATACCCTAAGGTTCCAAAAGTCGGAACTTCCAACCGCCTCCTAAAAGCACAAAATTCAGGCTATAAGCAAGTTGAAAACAGACGCACACCCTTCGGGGATGTGCGTTTTTTATTAGGGAGAATTCAAAAATGGTCTTTACCCGCCGTCAGATCATCGTTTCAGCAGCTGCTGCCGTTGCCGTGTGTTCGTCGCCGACCGTCTTCGCGGCAAACAAATCCGTCAAAATTGCAGTCGGCGGCAAGGCACTTTACTACTATCTGCCCATTTCGATTGCCGAAAGTCTCGGCTACTTCAAAGACGAGGGGCTTGATGTCGAGATCATTGATTTCCAGGGTGGTTCCCGTTCACTTCAGGCCGTTGTTGGCGGGTCTGCGGATGTGGTTTCCGGTGCTTTCGAGCATACTCTGGCCATGCAGGCAAGAGGTCAGGCCATGCAGGCATTCGTGCTTCAGGGCCGAGCGCCGCAGTGCGTTTTTGCCGTAAGCAAGAAGACCATGCCCAATTTCAAATCAATGGCAGATCTTAAGGGCAAGAAAATCGGTGTGACGGCGCCCGGATCAAGTTCGCACGCCATTGCCATTTTTATCCTTCGCAATGCCGGCATTGAACCCAAGGATGTCTCCTTCATCGGTGTGGGTGCTTCGGCCGCGGCTGTTGCCGCTATGCGTGCCGGACAAATTGATGCGTTTGTCAATCTCGATCCGGTCATCGCAACGCTCGAAAAAGACAATGTGATTCAGATTGTCGCCGATACCCGTGTTGTGGAAGAAAGCGACAAAATCTTCGGAGGTCCAATGGTAGCGGGGTGCCTCTATGCTCCAACGCGCTACATTAAGGAAAATCCGGAAATCATTCAGGGACTGACGAATGCAGTGGTCCGCGCGGATCGCTGGCTTGCAAAGGCTACGGCCGAGGATATCGTCAAAGCTGTTCCCGAGTCGTACTTCCTGGGCAACAAGGAGATTTATGTGACAGGCTTTATGAAGAACCGTCCTGCGCTTTCCAAAGACGGTTTTATTCCGGAGGGCGCGCCTGCCATTTCGTTTAAATCACTACAGATCGTTAACGACAAGCTGGACAACTTCAAACCGGATTACAAAGCGGTCTTTACGAATCAGTTCGTGGAAGCGGCGCACAAAAAGTACCCTAACTGAGCGTAATGCATATTTGGGCATAGGCAAGTTCATTTTTGAAAAACAACACTAAGAATCAAATGTCTCAAGCTGCAATAGAACTCAAAGGCATTGCCTGTACTTTTGTGAGTGATGATTCCGGGATGATGTCCACATATACGGCTGTCAAAAATGTGGATCTGACGGTGGCCGACGGTGAATTCGTGAGCGTCGTCGGTCCCACCGGTTGCGGTAAATCCACTTTGTTGAATATGAGTGCGGGCCTTTTGGAACCCAGCGCCGGGACTGTGAGTATCTTCGGAGAACCGCTTGTCGGCCTCAATCGCCGAGCCGGCTATATGTTTCAGGCTGACAGCCTGATGCCCTGGAAGAGTGCTCTGGACAATGTGGCGGCAGGACTTCTTTTCGAGGGGGTACCGGAGAAAGAAGCCGCTGAAAGAGCCCGCGAGTGGTTGGCCCGCGTCGGCTTGTCCGGGTTTGAAGATCGTTATCCGCATCATCTTTCGGGAGGCATGAGAAAGCGCGTGGCGATGGCTCAGACTCTGATTAAGGATCCCGACATCATTTTGATGGACGAATCCTTCTCGGCGTTGGACATTCAGACGCGGCAGCTGATGGAAAACGAGCTGCTCAATCTTTGGCAGGCAAAGCGCAAAGCCGTGCTTTTCATTACGCACGATCTGGATGAAGCCATTTCGATGAGTGATCGCGTCGTGGTGATGAGTGCGGGCCCCGAGAGTCATCCCATCGGCGAGTTCTCGATTGATCTGCCCAGACCCCGAGATGTCAGTGAGGTGCGCGTGACGCCCCGCTTTATCGAGCTGCACACGGCCATCTGGTCGGTGCTGCGAGAAGAAGTGCTCAAGGGCTATGCTCAGCAGCAGCGAAAAGTACAACGGTAAATGCGGAATTAGAAAAGAAAGACTCGGGAGACAAAAATGAACAGCAATCAAGTGGCAAAGTATCGCTTCAAACTTCGAGTTTGGCAATTCGGCCTTCTGGCTGCGATCTTTTTCGTTTGGTGGGCACTGACCAAACCCGGCCTCATACCAGCCTTTGTTTTTGATAACGATAACCAAGCGGCTTTTTTCTTCGGCGAACCGCTGGTGATTTTTTCGAGAATTTGGGATTGGTTTGTCGTCAACGCTGACATTTATGCGCACTTGTGGACGACACTTGTTGAAACGATTCTCGCGTTTGCCTTCGGTACGATAAGCGGAGGTTTGGTCGGTATGTGGCTTGCGCTCACGCCGTTTGCCGCGGCGGTGGCTGATCCCTTTATCAAGGGGCTCAACTCTATGCCTCGTGTGATTCTTGCTCCGATTTTTGCAGTTTGGTTCGGGTTGGGTATCGCCAGTAAGGTAGCGCTGGGCGTGACGCTGGTTTTCTTTATCGTGTTTTTCAATGTCTATCAGGGGGTCAGGGAAGTCAATCCGAACGTTTTGGCATCTGCTCGTATGCTTGGGGCCAATCGTCAGCAGTTGCTAAAAAACGTTTATCTGCCGTCGGCCATGAGCTGGGTATTTTCATCGCTTCATACATCAGTCGGCATGGCATTTGTCGGTGCGGTGGTCGGTGAATATCTGGGCTCGAGCCACGGTGTGGGTTACCTGATTCTTCAGGCCGAGGGTGTTTTTGACATTAATACCGTGATGGCTGGCATCCTGGTATTGACCGCGTTTGCTTTGGTGCTCGACTGGATCGTCGGCGTTGTGGAGCGCCGAGCTATGCGCTGGCAGCCTCGAGCAGGGACGTCTACAACGCTCAAAGGGGGCAGTCTCTAGTAGCGTTCTGCGAGCAAAACGAGTAAAGAGGCCGGTGTCCTGCTACAGGTGCCAGCCTCTTTTTTATCGGCTGTTGAGATCTCGTTCAAGGAAAAATTTGTGCATGTGACGCAGACGCATGGCCGAAGCCTTTTTCTCGTACTCCGCAAACAGCCTGCAGAAATTAAGAGTTCTGCTGTCCGTCACACGTTTGTCACAAACGGTGATGGTCAAATCCCAGGGCGGCCTGTGCCAGCCGGCAAGTACCCGAACTAAACGCCCTTGTTCGATTTCGTGTCGACAAATGTGAAATGACGGGTCGACAGCAATTCCTTCCGCAGCTAACAGCACCTCTTTTCCCGACAGGACATCTCCGGCAAAGGCAATGCGCTTATACATCAGCGGCGTGCATGGAGCTGTTCGTCTGGGAAGCTGCGCTACGCTGGATTGCCTTGTCAACGGCCGCATCATCGGTAAGGAAATCGCCAAGGAAAAGCCTTGGTGCTAACGGAAAAGATGGTTGATTTGGGTTTCCCGAATCAACCATCACTGAAGTGGTATGGAATTTTTGGACTCCTAAGTGTCCAAAAAATCCGTACTGCTTCAAGGTGACCCAGTCAGTGACTTGTTCGAAGGAGCCGAAAAAACGATGTAATCGGCTGACCGTGTCGAAAAATTGCCGAATTTTGTGAGCAACCTATCCTTCGGGATGTGGCGCGCTTTGGATGGTGGAATAATCTCGCTCCCATACCGTTTCGCAAACAAAAGACCATGACCACCGTCTTTCACAAGTCACTTGCCAAGACCGACAACGATTTTCCGCGCCGCGGCCTCACATTTGTGGCCGCGACAGCCTGTCTTATCTGCACCTTTATTGCTGCGGCCATCGCCATTCCGATGATGGCCGAGTGGCGAAGCGGGCTGAGCTTGAGCGAATCCGAAATAGCCATGACGGTGGTGAGCTATTTCGCCGGTTGCGTGCTCACGCTGTTTTTCTTTGCGCGCCTTTCGAACTTCTTCGGCCGCAAGCCGGTGGTTCTCGCTGCACTTTTGCTCGGCATGGCGGCAAGCCTCATGTACGCCAATGCACTTGAGGCCTCTGAAATCTACATCGGTCGTTTTCTGCAGGGTTTTTCCTGCGGCTTTGCGTCCAGTGCCGCGATGTCCTGGGTGGTTGACTCGGCCCCGCTCAAGTATCCCTGGCTCGGCACGGCTCTGACGGCGGCAGGGCCCAATATCGGTTTGTCGCTCGGAACCTTGATCACAGGTTTGGTGCTTGAAAGCGGTGTTTTGACGCCTGCCGAACTTTTTGACTGCGCTGTTGTGCTTCTCGTTGTTTGTGCCGGATTGGCGTTTGCTTCCACCGAAACCATGCGCTTTGGAAGCGAATCTCTGGGCAGCGTCTTTGTACCCAAGATCGCCTTGCCCGTGCACCTGCGTCGTCGTTTTTTCGCAAGCGCCATTGCTTTTGTGGGAACCTGGGGTGTTGGCAGCTTTCTTCAAGGCTTTTCGGCGTATCTGTGTCAGGCTGTCTTCGGACACAGCAATGCACTCCTTGCCGGTGTCCTGTATCTCGTTTTGATCGTTCCCAATGCGACCATGGGTGTCTTTGCAGGGCGATTTGAGCCTCGTCCCACGCTCAAGCGCTCCATTTTGCTCTTTACAGCGGCAGCTCTGGTGGCTTTCGGAACGCTTATTCATCCGTCCGTGTGGGTATTGTTGATCAGCATTGCCTTGACAGGTGCCGGCAACGGTGCGGCCTGTTCAAGCGGTCTGCGTTTCCTCCTGGCGGGAACTTCGATTCAGGAACGTGCCGGCGTCATCTCGGCACTTTATTTGTCGGCTTACGTGGGCTCGGTGATTCCCAACCTCGTGATTGCTTCCATGCCGATGCCGGTGACGGAAACCATGATGGCCATTGGCTTTTCCGCTTGGGTGTTGCTGACGCTGATCGGTGTCTGGGGATGTCTGGCTCGAGTCCGCTAAACTGCGGCGGATAAAGGTATGAAAGAAGTTGAGCATATGAATATTGAGCTGAGATTAGAGACGCCGGCGGATTATGCGGAGACGGAAAAGGTTGTTCGCGAGGCGTTTTGGAACGTATACGCTCCGGGCTGCACGGAGCATTACCTGGTGCACGTCATGCGCAGCAGTGAAAACTTCGTGCGAGAGCTTGCCTTTGTGGCGGTTGCAGACAGCAAGATAGTCAGTTGCGTGATGTTCGTGAAGGGAACGATAGCGGGTGACGACGGTGTCGTGCGAGAGGTTCTCACGCTCGGGCCGATTGCCATGCTTCAACGTCACACAGCCAACATCGCCTCTGGGTTTAAGCGAAAAGCGAAATCTCTTTAAGCTTTTCTTGTGCGACACGGGTTTGCTTGCCGCAGCAAGCATGCAGAACATTCAGTTCGATATTCTGCAAGGCAACGTCGAAGTCAATCTTGGTAGCGTACTGGAGAATCTGTTTGCGCAACAACTGCATGCCAACGGCTTTGCACTGCGTTACTACAACTCCAAACGCCTGGGAGAAGTTGATTTCGTCATCCAAAACGGACGAGACATCACTCCGATAGAGATCAAATCCGTTGACGTCCTCCCCTGATTGAAAAATCAGAGGATTCCTTCGGAGTTGCTTACGCAACTCCAAGAGGTTGGTTCTCGCTGTTGGCGCCGG
>UMCR01026860.1_pt1 | contig 19851 bp, 14 predicted proteins | sample 1964301 | NCBI WGS metagenome assembly UMCR01 (sample SAMEA4835975, study PRJEB28245) | human gut metagenome | biome: gut microbiome; material: fecal sample | place: Denmark | collected 2008
TGCCAAACATGCTTAAGTTTTTCATGTTGTGCCCATATAGGATTGTATGGTAATCCTGAAAATCCGGTGTGTTCATCCCCTCCATAAAAATACATCCGGCAATCGTCTGATTTCCGTAAATATCCGTGCGAAGATACTTCTCATCATCCCCGGAATATAAAACCGGATAACTGAGCTGCTCCAGATTATCAAACCGTATCCAGCCGATAATATCCGCATTGACCTGCTGAAGTTCTTCCAGCTTCACATCCACATCTGTATACCACCACGAATCATCCCCCTCTGTCTCCTCCGCCACTTCCGTATTCTCCGCTTTCTCTGAAATATAGTTTTCCTTTAATGCCTCATAGGTGTCGTTGGACTGTTTGTAATTCAAAAGATCCGGCACCAGCATAATGAGTGCTGCCACGATCAGCGCTGCGCCAAGAAGAAAAAGAAGAACCGTTGACCGGCTGCTTTTATTTTGTTTCATGCCCGTTTCTCTCCCACTTTACTCTGCTGTGCACGTAAAAAACTATCTGCACTGTTTTAGATTGTACCACAAAATGAGCAGACCTCATAGTCCCTATGAAAAGTCTGCTCAGATGTTTTACCTTTTATTTAGTTGAAAGAAACCTGTGCAAGTGCGTCTGTGTAATTTTCAAAGCCGGCTGCCTGAACTGCACATGCAGAAACTTTAATATCGGTAAATGTGGTATCCTCTGTCACATTGTTTCCAACCGTTACTTCTTCAAAGATGGTAGAATGAGCGGATTTGGAAATCACATCTTTTTTTGCATATACTTTGTAGTCAATGTTGTTTAAGTTCTGTGCTGTTTTATAAGCGTCTGTCACATCTACCCAGTCAGAAGCATATGTGATCGTAAGTTCCGGGTTTTCATTCACGATTTTCGCAAATACCCATGCGTCCTGTGAATCATCTGCCATGTGTACGGTCGGATCTTTGTATACCACTTCTCCTGCAACCAGATCCTCGTACTTATTTTCTTTTACCGTCCACTCTCCGGTGCCATCAGCATCCACATACAGATTGCTGTTTTCATCTCTTGCCACTTTTGACTCGGATAAACCGCCTGTCAGCGGATCATCATCAAAGTTTACATTGCCGACGGTAAAGGTGTTGGTGACAGTTCCGGTTGTGCTCGTCAGGTAAGCGAATGTGCTGCCTGCGCCAATTGCTCCGATCAGGCTGATCGCTCCAAGCAGTGTGACTAATTTTGTTTTCTTCATAATTTCTGATCTCCTTTTTCATTTCATGATAATCTTTTCATTCTTATGTACTTTCCATTCTGTAACATGCGGTTCCTGCCTTATCAGAAACCGTTTTGTTACGATACTGTTTTATCACTCAATGGTCACACGGCGGTCATATATCAGAAATTTCAGTAACGTTTCTTCATTCCGTATCTGAAATTTTCTTCTTATCCTCCTCTAAAATATCCGGGATGAAGTTTAAGAGGATCAGCACGATCAAAACACCGCACACCACCGCAATACCAAGCGATGTCTTTGCATAAATGGAAATATATCCAAGATACGGGATATGAAATGCATACACCCCGACGATCTGCTGCCATGCAACGGGAGCTGTATCTGCAATATTATTGGCGTCTCCCTGTGTGACAACAGTCTGTTCCTCCTTATCCACCGAAATGATCCTGTGCGTCACCAGCGTTCCCGCCGGAAGCTGATAAGTGACGACTGCTCCTTCCCTCGCCTCACTCGCGGCAAAATTTTTATCGTAGACGATCGCCCCGACCGGGATCCCGGGTTCCATGCTGCCGCTTAAGACCGCATACTCATCATATCCAAGCATTTTCGGGACAAACAGAAAGCCTGCGATCACAAGCAGTCCGAAAAATACCACCATTGATAATACATTGCAAATTTTCTTTGTCATTTTCTTTTGCGCCTTTCTGACTTATTTGGTTACTTCTGCAAAAAATCCCTTCAAAACCGGAAGTTCCACTTGATCTTTGGCCTCATAACTTCCGGCAAACACTGCCTCCTGATAAACCGTGATATCGAAATTTTTTGTCACATTTCCAATTTTTACTGCATCAAATAAATTATCCGTGTTCTGCCCCGGTGCAACCGGACTGTTGTAGTAAAACCAGCCGTCCGTGCCCTGATACCAGCCGGTTCCGTCACCGTCAGGATCATAAAGCGTACTCTCGGTCGCAATGCTGTCCGCTGCCTTACCTTTCTCCGAAAAAGCAGTTCCGTTCCAGGTGCCGTTTAACAGCGTCACTTCTGTCTGTTCCGGTGAAATCGTGATCCTGACCCGGACAAATGCATCTGAAATTCCGGTGTTTTTCACGCTCGGATTTTTTTTTACGGTGCTGCCTGCTCTGATCCCGCCCTCAAACTCTTCCTCGATCTCAGTTGCCACTTTTGCCGCCTGAAACGTATTGGTCACCGTTCCCGCTGTTGCTGTGATAATTGCAAATGTTGCTGCTGTTCCAATAATTCCAACAATCAGTGCAATTGTGATCACAAATATTTTTTTCTTTTTCCATATTTCTTTCATACACACTGCCTCCGATTATTTACGCACATCTGTTGTGGAATGATTATCAACATCTGTCGTGCTATTTGCTTTTTCATGGATCACAAATTGATTTTTCACGGCATCTGTATCCGTGAGTTTTCCATCGCTTCTGGTCTTATTGTTTTTGGCTGTAACATTCACACAGTCTGCCTGCAAATGTAAATCTGCCGCTGTTGTGACAAAGTCCTCTGCGTCAAAGCTGCAGGTCTCGTCTCTGCTGCGGATACCAACCGCAAATTGTGCGCTGTTTCCGGCAATCTGTGACGCACAGTTTGTGTCTGCGGTAAACTCTTTTAACGTAAAGCCCATCGTGTCAAGTTCTTCTACTTTATAGATTCCCTGCGCAAGTCCTTCCAGCGTCGTCTGCGCTTTCACATTGAACATTCCGGCTGTCGTGGTCTGATCCTCTGCGCTGTTCTCTCCAAACCTTAACGTCTTATAATAAACATCGCCTGTCGTCTGATTGGTGATCTTAAATGTAAAGATCGGATCACCCTCACACGCTCTGATATCTTTTTTACTGATTTTCTTTGTGAGTATCAGCGTTCCTGTTTTCACTTTTACATCATATTTTCCTGCATAGGCTTCCCCGTCCGCGTGCGCTGCCTCCACCTGTGCCTCATTTTTATAGATCACATCGTTTAACGTGGAGTTTGCGTTGGAATCGTCTGTCGCTTCCTCCACCGGCAGAAATGCTTTTGCGTAATACGTGGTATCCTGTTTAGGTCTCTCTTTTTTCAGGTTTTCCTGCGTGATCTCCTCACGGCAGCCTTTGTCCGTATAGAACATCAGATACACCTGTGACATTCTGGCGCTGTCCGCATCTTTCATGCGCACTGCCGCATCATCTGCATAGTTTTCCAGATTTTCCCCGAGGAAAATCGTATCTGCTGTGTCTGTGATCTGATACGCAATTCTCACATTCACGGTCGGCTGCGGCAATTCCAGCTGTGTGCCGCCAAAGCTTAAAAAGGAATTCGGATTTACATTTGTAGTCATATTATTTCCACCCAGACAGGATTCTTTTGCCACGATATGGATTGTTTTCTGCCAGCCGGAGGCGCCGTTTTCCTTCGGCTTTACTTCCTGATCAAGCCAGCTGACCGTTGTTGTGCCATCCTCATTGACCGTCACCTGTGCGCCATCCGCTCTCAGACGTTGGATCTCGGCATCTGTCAGCTCAAATTCCGCATCAATAACGTCCGTCACCTGCACTCCGGTCAGGGATCTTGACTGTGTGATCGTGCTCTGGATGTTCTGAAAGATTTTGTTTAACTCCTCCGCAGTATCCGCCGTAAATGCACAGCCGGCTGATGCCACTTTCTCTCCCAGCCATGTGGCAGTCTCGTTATTTAAACCAAGCCCGACTGTGATGACCGTATAGCCTGCCTCTTTCAGCTTCACCGCTGATGCTTCTGTCCCCGTTTTGTCATTGCTGTCCGAAGGCTCTCCGTCGGAGAACAGGATCACATATTTTTTGTTGTCATCTTCTGCCTTCTGCAATTCGCTGTATGCATGCTCCAGTCCTTTCTGTGGAGAGGTACCGCCGTCCGCAAAAAGCGCATTGACGGACTTTAACATCTCATTTTTATTTACTTTCGAAAGACCGTGGTTTAATTTGCCCTCGGTACTGCTGTTCCACCCATTGCCAATGCCATAAAAGGTGGCGATTCCGACCAGACTGTCCGGTGATGTATCGGAAATACCTTTCACAAATCCGCTGGCGGCGTCTTTTAACGCAGAAATCTTAGACGTCCATGCTGCCATCACATCACTGTCTGAAATGCTCTGATAACTGCCGTCCACATACTTTTTCCATTGTCCGTCGATATATTTTACCGGATACTTCGCATACACATTACCGGATACAGCCGCCGTTCCCATTCCGACACTCTTATCGTACGTCCATGGCCACCAGCCACTCTTTTCATATTTATTCCAGTAGTACACTTTATTGATATCCATCTGATTCTTCACACTGCTGAATTCTCCGATGTCCTTTAATTGATTTTCACCGGACAAAATTTCATTCATCGAGCCGGACAGGTCAAATACCATCATGGCATCCACTGTCTGTATTTTTTCAACTGTGCTCTGCGAGGTTGCGAGCGAACTTGCGTCAAGATCGATCTGATACTCTCTGTTCTCCCAGTCCGTCAGTTTCACTGTCTTATGATATTCCACATCCTTCTCCGTAAAATCAACCGGCTCCTCCGGCGGGATATCCGGCACGTCGTCGTCCACCACTTTGATCACGTCCGCATTCGGAAGCGTAAACTTCATGTTACAGTTTGCCTTTCCTGCACCGCGCTCCATATATAAAATGGTCAGATGATGTTCTTTGTTTTTGTCTGTCCTGTCAATATATTTCCAGAGATCGACCGTATCTGTCAGAGCGTCATGGATACCGCCAAGATCGATGACCACCTGTTTTCCATCCAGAATCACCCAGAGATCATCATCCCCGGTAAAAGAATAGTTCAGTTCCCCGATATAATCTCCAAGTGTAAAGGTAACGTCATAGCGGAGTCCAAAATAAAAATTATTATTTCCAAATGGCAGGAAATCCGCCCCCGCAGTTGCTGCCACGTTGTCCTCTTTGTCTAAAACTTCTTTCAGTTCATAAGTGTCACCACTTTGTGAAAATTTTAACCTGTATCCTTCTTTTACTGTCAGTCCTTTTGTCCCTGCCGCAGCTGCTCCGTCTTTCGGAAAAACGCCCGGTTCATTCACACTGAAAAGAACTTCTTTGTAATCATCACTTAACCCGGTAACGATTCCTGTTTTTTTTGCATTTTCTCCAGTTCCTCCGGTATACACGTTGATATGCTGGTCGTCTGTGGTTCCGTTTTGACCTGTTTTTTTCGTGACGGTGTCATATTGATTTTCACTTAAATTCTGAGATACCGTTCCGACCGTGAAACGGTTGTCTTTTTGTTCAGACGGATAGTTGGAATCTGCATTGATACTCAGATCCGCCCTCTGCTGTCCGGCTGTGTCATAAGGGATCACCTCGTAGTCATAAAACGATGCCTCACCGATATAGTCCGTATTTTTTGCCTGATAAAAAACTTTTACAACACTGTCCTCATGGATCTCAATGTTTTCAAGTTCACTTTGGGAAAATGCTTCTCCGTTTACCTGCACATGATCCACATCCCAGTTTAACGCCTTATTGTAGTCGCTGATTTTTGCTCCCGGTGCCATCGTGCAGACATCATCGCTGTAAATTTTTGCACTCTGCTCATCCTGCGCCTGATATTTGCTGTTGTCATAATGTTCGATGGTCACGGTCACGTTGTTATCTCCATGATTGACGATGACATATTTTGAAAAATGATCCGTGCCAAATGTCACCTCGCCGTCGGCAGAAGTGTTCGCATTCATATCCAACATCTCATTTTTTGTCTCATCAAAATGATACACGCTCGCCGAATCGCCCTCTTTCACCTGCGCAAGCGATAACTGCACCTGCACGGTTGCCCCGGGCTCCACTTCTTTTCCATCTTTTACAAAGGAGATGTCATACGCCACAACCTCTTCTTTTTCTTTCGACTCGCCCTCCATCGCTTTATCGATGGATGCTTCCATTTCTGCTGTGACGGCTACCGGTGCCACGACAAGCTCTGCGCCTGCCGGAAGATCGGTCTCATTCGAAAGTGTCACGACCACGCGGACTGCGTCATTGGAATAGTCGAAGACGGTTTTTAATTCCGGTTGTTCTGTCTCCTCTGTGTTCTCCGTCTCCTCGATTGCTTCAGTCGCCTCAGTGCTCTCTGTGTCATCGGTCACTTCTGTGTTCTCGATTGCTTCGGTGCCTTCGACTGCTTCCGTGCCTTCGACTGCTTCCGTGCCTTCGACTGCTTCCGTGCCTATTGCATTCCCGATGTTGTTGGTCACTTTCGTGCTCTCGCTGTTCTCTGTATTCCTGACTTTTTCTGTATTTCCTGTTCCGTCTGGATCTGACATTTTTCCTTCCTGCCCGGTACTTTCCTGCCCTGCATTTTTCGTCTCATTCAACATCTCTGTGGAAATTTCCGTAAAAACATCCGTGGTGTCTACACTTGTCGCATTGGTGACGGTCACATCGGATGTCAGCAAAGCCAAACATAACAGGAATGCTATCACTTTTTTTACACTCGCTGCAAATTTCATAGAATCCTCCTTACTTTTGCCCTTTGATCTACTGTTTTCTCTTCCAAAGATCTCATCCACTGTATTTGTTTAAAATATGTTCCGCTGTTTTCACTTTCTCTATATGGATCTTGATTTTCAGATTCCGGTAAACTTTATGATCCTGATAAAATTTTGAAATAATCCGGTTTGCGGCCAGCATTCCACCCTCATAAGTGCATGCAGAAAGCAAAATCACATACTGCGAATCACTGAACTGTGCCACTGCATCCCCTGGACGGAGCGATTTTTTCAATGTCTCCGCCAGATGCGGCATCGCATTGCGGATGCGGAACAGATCTACATCACTGACTCTGCTTCCGGTATACTCCCCCGCCTTTAAGGTCAGAAGCAGAATATATTCATTTTCATCAAAACGCGCTGTCTTTCTCACCTGAAGCCTGCAAATTTCCCGAAAGACCGGATACCCGCACAAAAACGCTCCCGCTGGATTCTGTTCTGCAATATCCTGATGTACCTGTGCAATTCCCTGCACATTTCCGCTTTTATTCTGTCTCAGTAATTTGTCATAAACGCCCTTTAATTTTGACAGTCCACAAATTCCAAGCTGCTGCTGCAACGTCCGACAGGCATTCTCATAAACTTCCAGGGCGGAACCAATTTTATTTTTTCCTGCCAATGCTCTGATCAGATAACAATATAACTCTTCATCAAGACTTTCCCATTGAAGTGCCTGACTGCAAAGCTGTTCTAACTCTTCAAATTTTTCTGTGCTGACATAATATTCGCACAGATACCGGACGCAGTTTAAATACAAAGAGTGATAATAAGTATTCAGCGTCATCACCCAGTGCATATCTGCAACTTTTGTCATGAAATCACCCTGATAGAGTGCAAGCGCCGCTTTTAATTTCCGGATTGCCTCCCCCTCTGAAATAGTTTTCTGCTTTGCAGATTCAAACATTTGTTCGAACTGTTCTGCATCCACCGCCACCTCCTGTCTGGGATTCCAGCGGTAGGAACCATGATCGGTCAGGATAAAATCCTCATCTCCAAAGTTTTTCTTCAGAAAGACTCTCAGACGATACATCAGATTTTTCAATGCACCTGCCGGATTTCCCGTTTCTTCCTCCTGCCACAGTGCATCTGCCATGTCATAAAAAGTCAGTGTCTGATTTCTGTGAATAATCAGATAAGCCAGCAGATTTATCATTTTGGGAGACCGTATCTCTTCCTCATTCACAATATGTTCTTCATCCCTGATCTGAAATTTTCCCAGAGTCCGAATCGTCAGCATGCAGTTCTCCTCCTCTTTTCCAGCTCTGACTGCCAGATTTTTCCTGTAAGTCTAACATACATGCATTGCCATAAAAGTCGAATACCGTACCTAAAAATCCTGCTTACTTCGACCTTTTTCTATTTTTATATACAAGGAAAGCAATCAGTCCCGCAATAAAAACTGCTGCAATACCGCCGATCACCGGCACAGCCACCGGTACAGATGCTGCATCGATCTCCTGTGCTGCAAGGTCGGCATCTTTCCCGTCCACATCGCCGGAAACGGTGCTCTCATCCTCTGCTGTGTTTGCCAACGGTGTCTCGCTCTCTTCGATGTCGACAACTCCATCGACCAACGGAGTCTGCTCCTCCGGAATTTCAACATTGCCATTGTCTACGTTCTGGTCTGCGTTATTCGCACTATTATCTGCCACGTTATTTGCTGTATTCGTTGCCGCTGTATTTGCTGCATTACCGCCACCATTTGCGCGGTTGTCTGCTGTATTTGACGCATTATTTACTACATTTGCAGTAACACTGGACGGCTGGGCAGCTCCAGGAATGATGACCGTCTCCTCGACCTCACTTACGACTGTCTCTGTCCGTGTTGTGCCCGGAACCACATTTGTCACCGTGCTGGTGATTGTCTCCACAGCCCCGGTGTAGCGGTATTCAAACGTTGCCGTGTTCTCTTTCCCTTTTTCCAGTTTTATAATTTTACTGCTCTCCGTCGGTGTATAATCCGAAACGGTCACCGGAGTGACCATAATGGTTTCTTCGGCATTTCCATAGATGATCTGTGGAGTTGCAATCTGTTCCTTCGTCTGACTGTCTATGAAACTCACCGTATAGGAAACCGGATCGATCAAACGCTTATAATCCAAAACATACTCTGTATTCCGCTCCACCGCAGTTCCCACAACGCCGTTAAAATCTTTCAACCCATATGCTGCCTCTTTTTCATAGTGCAGGCAGTTAGAAAACCATGATGTCAGCCCTGCATCACTTTCCCAGCCAGGCACTGTAAAAGCAAGTGTATCTCCCTTTGCAACTTTTACTTTAATATAATTTTTTGTCACTTCCATTCCATCGGAAACAGTGATCTTATCTGTATCAAAACTTGCAACATTTCCCGCACGGAATGTCACTGTATACATTCTTTTTTCCACCTCTTCTTTCTCCTCCGAAGCTTTCACCGTTGTCATTGGAAGCACCATCGCCATGAAGATAAAAACCATAAGAAAGCCTGTAATTATTTTTTTTACTTTTTTCATGACTCACGCTCCACCTTTCTTTTTTTCACCGCAATCCCGACAATCACAATACCTGCCACCAGAACTCCTGCAGATACCGTCACTGTCAGAGGATCTCCTGTCCTGACACCATTTGCCAGTGGAACAAGCTGTTCTGTGACAGTCTTTGGAATAACTTTCTTTACAACCTTTGTCACCACATTGTCTTCTCCGTACTCCGTCACATAATTTGTGATCACAACCGGCTTTCTGTCGTCTGCATAGTACGCCCGGAATTCAAATTCCATCGCACCTGCTGCACGCGAATAATCAATCCCATTTGCACTGTCCATGCCCTCGCCGTCTAAGGTCAACGTCACATAGACATCCGCCGATTCCCCCGGATCCAGAGCTGTCATATAACGATACTCATTCAGTTCTGTAATTTCAGCTAAACCTTCGGCACTTGCCACATTTTCTGCATAACCACCTGCATCTGCATCCAGCAAAGATGTCCTGTTCGTATCATTGCCGATCTCCACCTGAAACTCATATGCTCCGCCAGACGCTTTTCCTGCTTCTTCCAAAGCATCCGTTGTCTTCTGCGAAATAAAAAAAGATGCCTTATGACTGTTTTGATTCTCGATTTTAATGACAACGGTCCTGCTGTCTCCGGGTGCCATGCCATCAAAAGCACCGGCAAGCTCTGCCTTATCTTTTGTATACACAAGCTGATTTTCCTCTGTCAGCTGCACAGTCTGAATTTCCGCCGCACTGACCACCGATGAGAATCCACAAGTCCAAATAAGCAACAGAACGGCTGCTATGTTTTTTATTTTCATATGCTCCAATCTCCTTCAACCGTTATCTTGTTTCTGAAACAGACAAAATCGTTCCATTTTCATCAAACTCCGGGAACACGCCAAGCTCTGCTGCGATCGCATCTTTTGCGTTATTCGCCTGAACTGCCGTAACTTCGTATTCTAACGTATAGACTGCATCTGCAAATCCATTTCCCATAGATTCCTTAAAATGAATTCCGTCCATAAAGTTTGTTGTCGTCTGCTCTGGAGCCAGCGGCTTTGTGTAGTACATCACCGTCTGCTCATCATCCTCATACCCGATGATCCAGTCCTGATTATGTACATAGATATCATCCGCCTCCCCTGCACTCACAAGTCCGCCGCTTTTTGTATCCCATGCATGATAAATGACTACTTTTACATACACATCATAACCATCCGGGATATCGTTTTGTACTGCCTTCGGCATGACGATCGTTTCCCCCGGTACGATCGTAACCGGTTCTTTTTCCCCGCCGTCTGCCAGTGCCACAGGCTGATCCCCGATCACCGTGACTCCCACACTCTTAATGGAAATATTTGCCACTGCCTTTTCACTTTTTGTATTCAGAGCTGCTAGCGTTCCCCCAACCATCGTTGCCAGGATCAATACTGCAGCGATTCCCATAAGCATGTATTTTTTCTTCACTCTCCATCTCCTCCGCTCATCCATTGAATTTTTTATAAATCCTTGTGTTATTATAGGTATCCCAGGTCACACAATGGTCACACGAATATTTTATGCAGCAGACCGCACGAAAAATGCACTTTGTTTCTTCACTTACGCAAAAAAACCTCCCGGCAGATTTGGGGGTGTTACCCGTATCTGCTCAGGAGGTATCCTGTCATTTCAAAAATATTGATTTTTCTTCACACTTTAAGCAATCATTTTACATCCACTATCTCACATAGATATTGGAAAGATTGTCTAAAATCTCTCCTGCAACATCCGGTTTATTCATCGTGTAAATATGCACATGATTGACACCGTTGGCGATCAGATCAATGATCTGCTCTGTTGCATATGCAATTCCCGCCTGACGCATTGCTGCCGGGTTGTCTCCAAACCTGTCTACGATCGCAAGAAATCTCGGTGGAACCATATTGCCGGACAAAGATGTGATGCGTTTGATCTGGCTTGCGTTGGTGACAGGCATAATACCTGCTACAATTGGAACATCTATTCCTTTTTTTAATGCCTTGTACATAAAATTGTATAAAATGTTATTGTCAAAAAACATCTGTGTGGTGAGGAACTCGCATCCTGCATCCACTTTCTCTTTCAAATGGTCGAGATCTTCAAAAATCGTTGCTGCTTCCGGGTGTCCTTCCGGGTAGCATGCACCACCGATACAGAAATCACCCTGTGCTTTGATATCTGCGATCAGTTCACTTGCGTGCTTGTACTGATCCGGCAGCGGAAAATCTGCATTTGCAGGAATATCGCCACGGAGTGCAAGGATATTCTCGATATTTGCTGCCTTTAACTCCTCAATGACAGATGCCACCTTTTCTCTGGTGGAAGAGGCACAGGTCAGATGTGCCAACGCCGGAATGTTATTGTTACGTACTTCCTCTGCAAGCTTTACCGTATAATCAGATGTTCCACCTGTTGCGCCGTAAGTGACACTCATATATGCCGGCTTTAATGCCGCCATATCTTTTACGATATTTTTATAATTTTCCAGCTGCGCACCCTGTTTTGGTGGAAAAAGCTCGCAGGAAATCGTCACTTCATCTTTGTTTAATAATTCTGTTAATCTCATCTTTTTGTTCCTCAATCTTCTTTCTTATATATTAAAAACTTCTCAGTTTATCCGTTCCATCATCCACCGTATTCTCGATTTTTCGTATCTCCACAAAATAGGAATAGTTATCGTTTACTTTTACTTCACAGCGGTCACCTATTTTGTGTCCCAACAATGCTTTTCCGAGCGGCGATTCGTTACTGATCAGATTTTTCAGGGAATTGCCGCGGATGGTTGTGACAATTTTATAGGTTTCTTCCTCGTCATCATCCTCAAAATAGACCGTAACGGTATTGTTCATTCCGACTTCATCATCCGCAGAATCCGTAGAAATAATCTTTGCTGTCCTGATCATTTTCTCCAGATAACGGATACGGCTCTCATTCTGATTTTTGTCTTTTTTTGCTGCATGGTATTCAAAATTTTCACTGAGGTCGCCATGTGCACGTGCCTCTTTGACTGCTTCCAGCGCATTTTTTCTCACAACCAGCTTCCGATACTCAATCTCTTCTTCCATTTTTTTTATGTCCTGTTCGGTCAACTCGTCATACATGAATCCCAACCTCCATTTTCCATCTCTATCGGTACTGATCCTGTACCATTCTCATTATGATCTGCAGATCTGTCTCTTATAAAAACACCTGTTCTAATGCGATTTTCTCCGGCAGACAGCGTTCGATCACACTTCCTTTCCGGCAGACAGACAGCCAGACATCCCGTTTGACATTCCATGTTTTCAGATAATATTCTCCCACCTGTTCTTCCATCGTGGAAAAAGAATCCAAAGACATTGCGATCCCTGTTCCAACCGCCTTGATATAGGCTTCCTTCCTCGTCCATATTCCGGTAAAAGCCTCATCTGTCCAACATTTTTCCAGATATTTCCTCTCATCTTCTGCAAAAAAACGCTGTGCGATCTTCTGTTTTCCGGTGCGCATCAGCTCCACATCCACACCTATATCCTCTGTGCCAAAAGCTGCTGCCACATACATGCCCGAATGGCTGAGGTTAAACATAAGCGGAAGCCGTTCTCCCTGTCCTGTCCCAAGATATGGCTTCCCATTTTCACCATAAACGAATCTTACCTGCTGCAAAGACCGTGTTTGTCCGGTCTGCTCCAACTCTGCTGCAGCAGACGATCCCACAGGTATTGTCTGCGTGTAACCATACTGCCGCAGACCGTATTCCAATAACAAACCTGCCCCAAAGGCACGAAGCCTGTCATCTTCATTTTTACATTGTTTTATTTTCTGTTGTCTGGCGCAGCACAAAAACTCCCACAACTGTGGTTGATCTGATCTGTCACGCAAGGCACTGATATCTGAATAAAACACACGCAGTTTTTTTTGCTTATCCACTACTTCTGATGCTCCTGCAGAACTTCTTTTTTTCGCCTTGTGGAATCCCAGACATTCTGCACACGTCTGGTCACGATCTCCGGAATAAACGGTTTTACAATGTAATCGCTTGCACCTAATTCCATCGTCAATACCTGTTGTTCTGTTGTATCATCCGCCGTGATGATCACCACCGGAATATTTAAGATCCTTGGATCATTCTTCCTTTCCTGCATAAAAGTCTGTCCATTCATGCCAGGCATCATCAGATCTAACAGGATCATATCCACTTTATAATTCTGTTCCTCTAAAATACGAAGTGCCTCTTCCCCATTTCCTGCCTGCAGGATACGGTAATCTGTTTCAAAAATACTCTCCAGCGATGCCCGGTTAATCTCCATATCATCCACGACAAGCATGGTTTTCTCGTTTACCTCTTCTTCCATCAGTGCAAGACGGTACTTTGCAAGTTCATTGTCCATCTCCCGCTGGACCGTGATATCATCAATGCAGCCAAAAATAATATGGCGTTCCCCTACCCTGTTAATATACTTCAGGCGGAGCTTGATCCAGATTTCCCTGCCAGACTCGAGAAAACGTTTCACTTCACATTCCGCAGTGCTTTGATTCTCCACAACCTGTGCAAAAGTATCCATAAACCTTTCTCTGTCAACATGATCAATGGATCCCTCAATCTCTTTGTGCACACGGTCTGTGTCATGATAACCAAACAGGTCAAAATAAGCGTCATTTACACGCACCACTTCAATATTTCCATCGCTGTACTCATAAATTGCGGCTGCCTGCATCATGTTGGAGAAAATCATTTCCATCTGCATATTCGCCGTCCAGATGGCATTCGTGTCGTTGGATGTTCCTCTTGTCGCATCATCTTCAAAGTATGGCTGTTCATACAACAGCTTTTCATATTCTTTTACCGGCATTGGTCTTGCAAAATAAAATCCCTGCACATATTCGCATCCGATGCTGTGCAGAAACGATACCTGCTCTTTGCGCTCAGCACCCTCAGCTACGACCGGCATGTTCAGCCACTTTGCCATGCGGACTACCGATGCCAGAATGTTTTCACTCCTGCCATCATCTCCGGAACCATCCAGAAACTTCATATCAATTTTCAGGACGTCAACCGCAATATCTTTTAGTACATTCAGCGAGGAATAACCACTTCCAAAATCGTCCATCAAAATAGAAAAACCTTTTTTCTGAAGCTGTTCCATCATCTCTTTGATTGCTTTTGGGTTTCCTGTATATGCACTCTCTGTCAGTTCTAACTGCAGCCATTCCGGTGGAATATTGTATTTTTCTGTCAGTCCACAGATCACATCCACAATTTTTGGATTATAAAGACTTACACGCGAAATATTGACGGAAACCGGAAATATTTTTCTTCCCTCATCTCTCCATCCCGCAAGCAGCTGGCATGTCTTTTCCCAGACATACTGATCCAGCTTCAGGATAAAACCGTTCCGCTCAAATACCGGGATAAATTCTCCCGGCGATATCATCCTGCCATCTGCTGTGATCCATCGCACCAAAACCTCTGCTCCTGCAATGGAATTTCGCTGAAGTTCATATTTGGGCTGCAAATACAGCACAAACTCTTCGTTCTTCAGCGCATTCTTCATATTGTTGATGATGCGCTGCTCCTTGATGATATCCTCACTCATCTCTTTTGTGTAAAAGAAATAGTTCTGGATATAATTTCCCTTACAGTTTTTGGATGCAAGATTGGCTTTGTCATACATCTCGTTGATGGAAAGATCACGGTTTTTCACAAGATATATCCCAAAGAAAGGCGTGATATCAAAATCCAGAGGATATTTTTCCATCTGATTCGTGAATTTCTTCACAAAGTCTGTGATCTCTTTCTCATTTTCATAAGAAAAGCATACCGCAAAAATATCTGCCTCAATTCTTCCATAAGTAATATAACGATATTCTTTTTCCACATTCTGCAGATAATCTGCCATATACTTTAATAAATTATCACCCTCATCCATTCCAAAAAAGGAATTGATCAGCTGGAATTTTTCAATATCGATCCTGATGAACACAAAATCTTCCGTACCGAAAATATTCAGCATATTTCTCGTATTATAAAAGAACTTTGATTTGTTCAAAATGCCGGTAAGCACATCATACTCCGCACGGTATTTTAATTCATCATCCACTCTCATCTGACTGCGCTCGATCACATTCTTTACACGAAAACGCACGATCGTCGGATCATAAGGTTTCCCCATAAAATCCCATACTCCGTATTCCAGACACTTGCACTCGATCTCATCATTGATGCCTCTCAACATCGCGATCACAGGTATATTCTGATATCTTACATCTTTGTGAAAAATTTCTAAGAGTTCCAGTCCGCTCATGTCCGGCATGATCAGGTCAAGAATGATCACAGTTACCGCCTGATACTTCTCCTCTAAAACTGCTAATGCATTCTGTCCATTTTCTGCTTCAAGCACGATATAATTGTCATTTAAAATTTCCCGCAATGCAGTCCTGTTATGTCTTGCATCATCCACAATTAATATTGTATGTTTTCTTGTCATAAACCTTTGTGCCAATCCTTCTCCATTTGTAGTGGTTTCAGCCACCTGTCAAAATCTTTTTTCTTCCGTACATACCATATACTTATATGATAACAGACTTATTTTTTCTTTTCAATACAAGAATTTTTATCTGTCATTCACTTAAAAATCCATGTAAGAGAGATACAGTTCCTCAAAATCATTTTCTTCTGCCAGATTGATAACGTCTGCCATGGTCTGGATTTTTTCAAGTTCTTCTTTTGAAATTCTGCCAAGTAAAACCTCTTTTGTCCCTGCAAGAACTGTATTTCCGGCCGGGATCGTTTTCATCTCCAGTTCTTTCGGGATCAGGCCAATCCCTGCCGCCTTTTTGATATCTATCTTTGTTCCAAATCCACCTGCAAGATAACAGTTGTCCACTTCGTCAAACGTAATGCCCGCCTTTTTTACTAAAATATCCACTCCTGCGCGGATCGCCGCTTTTGCCATCTGAAGTTCCCGGATGTCATTCTGTGTGAATTTTACTTTTTCTGCCAGCTCATATCCGGTGTCAAAATAAAGATCCGAATATGTTCCATGTTCATCGATCATCTGATGCTCCCGGAGTTCATACACCAGATCGATCATACCTGTTCCGCAGATTCCGATCGCCTGCTGTTTCTTATTTTCTCCATCTGTTTCACCGATCACCTGAAATCCGGCTTTTCCTGTCTCCTCCATGAAAACATGGGAGATCACTCCCGGAATGCCCGCCATGCCACAGGAAATATTTCCGCCTTCAAACGCCGGTCCTGCAGACGTGGACGTCACATACATATGACGGTAATTTCCAAGCACCATCTCCCCATTCGTTCCAATATCCAGCAGCAAATGATATCCTTCGGATCTGTGCATATTCATTTTTGCAATGCCAGCCATGATATCAGCCCCTACAAATGCTGAGATTCCAGGCAAAATCACAACTTTTGTATCCAATTCTTTCATTCCAAGAAAATCCGCAGCACTGCCTTCCATCCATGAAAGGTCAACTGGCAGAAAAGGCGCCACTCCCAGCGTCTCACATGAAAATCCGCGAAGCAGATGACACATCGTTGTGTTTCCTGCGATCACGATCCTTTGTATCTGCTGTTCCGTTATCTTTTCTTTTTGAAGGAGCTCCCGGATCAGTTTCTGAAGATCCTGCCGGATACACCTCTGTATCTCCCACTTTTTTCCACTATTCGATGCAGAAATTCTCGAAAGCACATCCGAGCCATAAGCTCTCTGGTGATTAACGGATACGGCAGTCTGGCAGTCTGCTTCTGTTTCCAGATTCACAAGCAGTGCCGCCAGAGTCGTTGTTCCGATGTCGATGCAGATTCCATAAAGTGCATTTTCTGTTTTCTCTGCCGTTCCTTCTGCTGTATTTTTCAGAATTTCTTCTGTTCTCTGATTCTCCCACTGCGAAAGGACTTCTATCGTTTCTTCCAGTTCCGGAATTTCAACTTTGTATTCTTCCGTTGGATATGACTGGCATGCCAGACGATAGCCTTGCTCCAACTGCTTTTCCGATAAAAACTCTCTATCCTGCTTCGTCGGTTCTGTTGCTCCGCTTTTGTACCGCACAATACATTTTCCGCAGATTCCATTGCCATTGCATGGAGCACTGATGTATTCATTTTTTTCCTGTAACATTTCCAGAAGATTTTTCTGTTGTTTTGATCTGTCTATAATCATTTTTTCCTTCACCTTGAAAAAGCAACAAATCAGCACAGCTTCCTCGATGGAAACAGTGCTGATTTTTATATTTTATAGTTTTTCAACTACGACTTTGCAACGTTTTTTACAGAATGCAATTCCATATGCAAGAATATCGTTTCGTCCATCCTCACGGAGTTCTGTGTCATATCTGTGATTCTTAATCTGCCCCATAGCTCGTTTACACGCCTTGTCAAGTTCATTCATGGAATGTGCGTATTTCAGTTCTATCACGATTCCCACATCTGGATTCTTAGGCTTAAGCAAAATATCTGCATATCCATCACCAGATTCTCTATTCGATTTAACCGCCCAGCCCGAATAATTTTTTAAAATACCGATCAGAATACCATGATAAAAAATCTCTTTTTCTTCGTTTCTTGCTTTCGTATCTAAAACGCTGATTGTTTCGCCAAGAAACATTGTAAGTTCCCGCTGGATATCATCTGTCTTTCCTTCCAGAAAACCCCTGTTGATTTTTTCCGTAGATGCGTGGTCATTCGCAACTACCTGGTCAAACCAGTCACGGATTTGTAAAAGAAAGACTTCCCTGACTTCCTTGTTTGGAATGATCAATCTATACATCCCATTTTCTACATCACCATTTTTTGTGAGATATCCGGTTGTAAAAAGAACACTCCACAAATTATCAATGCTGTTATCAATCTCATCGTAGGTCAGATCCAAACGGATTCTCTTTTCGACTGCCTCTCCCACAATCAATTGTTCGATTTCATCCTTTGTAGTTTTATCTGCCATGTCGATAAATCGTTTTACAAGATCATTTCCACTACTGTTAATCCAATATGCCTTTGGCTGCGATTTAGCCTCACTTACCAAATCGTCAACATAATTGATTACATCCCATGGGCAATAAATATCTGCATTACCAAAACGATAGCCATCATACCATTCCTTCACTTCTGTGAAATGCTTCTGCAGATTGTAGTCTTCCAGCAATTTTTTTACTTCTTCATTCGTAAAGCCGAATTCTTCATCATATCGAACATCGTCTGCCGAATAAACCTTAAAATTATTCAAGCCAGTAAAGATGCTCTCTTTGGAAACCCGAAGGCATCCTGTTAATACAGCAAACTGTAGAAAATCATTTGTTTTAAGTGCTTCACCGAACAATCCACGAATAAGTGCCACCATTTCTCTATAATAGCCATGCTGAAAGGACTTATCAAGTGGAACATCATACTCGTCGATCAAAACAATCGTTTTCTGACCATAGTGTTGATATAAAAGTTCTGAAATTTTCTTAAGTGAGAATTTCAGCTTCGTTGCAAGAGTAGTTTCCTGTTCCCCTTGAAGTGAAATCAAATCACGATATATATTCTTTTCGTCATTGTCCAGTCTGCTACTGTTCAGCAAGAACTTAAATCGTCTCACCTCGCCAGCAATCAACTCACACAGGGCAGACCGTGCTTCTTCAAATGTTAGTCCATCTACACCTTTGAGAGACAGAAATATAACAGGATACTTTCCCATATATTCCTTACAAAGTTCTTCATTCTGCGAAATATAAAGGCCATCAAATAATGCTGTGTCTGTTCCAATCTCGAAAAAGCTCTTAAGCATACTCATATTTAAGGTTTTTCCAAATCGGCGTGGTCTGGTAAATAAATTCACTTTACTCCAATTTTCAAGAAGCTGCTCTACCAATTTTGTTTTATCCACATAATAAAAGTCTAACTTCCGAATTTCCTGAAAGTTCTCAAAACCGACTGGAAGCTTTTTTAATTCCTGCATATTTTACACACTCCTCCGAAGCTTTAGTCTTAGGATTGGGTTACATACAGCAAGGTAGACCTGTCCTAGTGTGGTTTAATTTTACCATTTAGTTTGACAAGTATCAAGCCGATAAGTCGTTGCTAAACAAAAATAACACCGATTTTCATATGTTAGTTTCTTTATGAACAAAAGCAAACGAGACATTTAAATGAATATTCAAAGAATCCGAGATTTGAGAGAAGATTCCGATTATACACAGGAATATATTGCAAAGCTTCTGAATGTAAACCAGCGCACTTATTCCAGATATGAAAATGGAGAACATGCAATTCCACTTACAATACTTTCTTTTCTTGCAGACATCCAAAAAACCCATATCAGCGAATCAACGCTGATATGGGTTTTTTTATACACAACCTTCTCCAAAGAATGAGTACTCTTATTTATTGCTGATAGCTGCCTGAGCTGCTGCTAAACGAGCGATTGGTACACGGAATGGTGAGCAGGAAACATAGTCTAAACCAATCTTGTGGCAGAATTCTACGGAAGAAGGATCTCCACCGTGCTCTCCACAGATACCAACATGAAGTTTTGGATTTACTGGTTTACCAAGTTTGATTGCCATATCCATTAACTTACCAACACCGTTCTGGTCAAGTTTTGCAAATGGATCGTTCTCGAAGATCTTTGTATCATA
>UMCR01048150.1_pt1 | contig 17984 bp, 10 predicted proteins | sample 1964301 | NCBI WGS metagenome assembly UMCR01 (sample SAMEA4835975, study PRJEB28245) | human gut metagenome | biome: gut microbiome; material: fecal sample | place: Denmark | collected 2008
TTATGTCTGTCCATACGAACTGCCAGAGTCTTGATTCCTCTTAAGATCAGCCAGCTGTCAAGCGGTGCAAGCTGACTGCCATGGGATTTAATGTGAACATGGATCTTTTCTGCGATCTCCTCGTTATCCTTTACAACTACGATACCGGAAATCGTATCATTGTGTCCTCCTAAATATTTCGTGGAACTGTGTGTTACGATATCTGCTCCAAGCTGTAACGGTTTCTGGAAATACGGTGTCAAAAACGTATTATCTACAACCGTAAGTGCTCCGATACCCTTTGCGATCTCAGAAAGTGCATGGATATCTGCCACCTTCATCATCGGGTTGGTTGGTGTCTCAATGAAGAACATCTTTGTATTCGGGCGGATTGCTGCCTTTACCTCATCAAGTTCCGACATATCCACATAAGTGTGCTCGATTCCGTATTTTCCAAAAACATCGCCGATGATACGGAATGTTCCACCATAAATATCGTCAGATAAGATCACATGATCTCCCGGATTTAACAGGGAAAATACTGCCATATTAGCTGCCTGTCCGCTGGAAAATGCAAATCCTTTGATACCTCCCTCTAAAATCGCCATAGTACGCTCTAATTCCTGTCTGGTCGGATTCTCAAGACGGCTGTATGCAAATCCTGTGGATTCTCCAAGTGCCGGATGACGGAAAGTAGCCGTCTGGAAGATCGGCATGCTGACTGCTCCGGTAAGCGGTTCCGTTCCAAGTGCTCCGTGTACTGCCTTTGATTCAAAATGTAACTCTTCTTTTGTACTGTAATCGTTGTAATTGCTGAAATTCTTCATGCCGTTCTCCTTCTTTTCTATCTTATTATTTCAAGTTTATAAAACATTTATTTCCTGTAACTGGTCTCTTTCATATGTTTCTATTATATAAAACACTTTTTAAAATATATACTCGTCCAGTGCTGTGTATATTGCAAATTGTGCTTTTTTATGTTAGGGTTGGATTGATGTCAGGGGAAAAGGTGGATTAAAGTTCCCTGAATGGCAGTTTGTTTTTCCTGACAGCATTTTATTCATCTAATTCGGAAGGAGTGCCTATATGCCGGAATATAAAAAAGTCGGTTATCTGACATCGAGTTTTAAATTATTTCACTTGAAAGATCAGAATAAAAAGGAGTTTTCCTATCACTATCACGATTTTCACAAGATCCTGATCCTGTTGAATGGTGATATCACTTATTGTATTGAGGGACGTTCTTACCAGCTTGCCCCGAATGATATCGTGCTGGTTCATGCGGGGGAGGTGCACCGGCCGATCATCCAGTCGGAGTCTCCTTATGAGCGTATTATCATCTATGTTTCGCCGGACTTTTTGAAAAAATACAAGGAGCCGGACTGTGATCTTTCACATTGTTTGAAACAGGCTGCTGCTGAGCAGTCCCACGTTCTGCGTTTTCACGGCTCGCGTGCTGCAAAGTTAAAGACAGCGATACAGTCACTTGACCATGCTAAAAACGATAAAGATTTTGCAGCTTCCCTGCATCAGGAAATTTTATTTTTGGAATTTATGATACAGTTAAACCGTGCCGCCATGCATGATGGCATTGAATTTATCAATGATTCTGCCTCCGACGAAAAAATTATCGCTGTGTTAAATTATCTTGGCGAACATCTGACGGAAGACATCTCCATTGATACTTTGTCTGCGCATTTTTTCCTAAGCCGCTCTTATCTGATGCACACATTCAAAGAGCAGACCGGCTACACGATCGGCAATTATCTCTCGACCAAAAGACTGCTTCTCGCAAAGGATCTGATTGCGGAAGGGGCACCGATCACCGAGGTCTGCTATGCATGCGGTTTTAAGAATTATTCGACCTTTTCGCGCGCATACAAAAAAAGTTTTGGAGAGGCCCCACGCGAGTCTCTCCAAAACCTGAAATCCTAGCATCTAACTTTTTCTCACACTTATTGTATGAACAACAGCGTTTGCATCTTACTGGCGCTCTGCCATCTCATTCATGAGCGTCGGTATGAACTGTTTCTTTCTTGAAACGATTCCCTCTAATAAAATGCCCTCACTGCGTTCTTCTTTGCGGAACGCAGCTCCTAAAATTTTGCCTGCATTTTCCCCGTCAAAAATAATCTTTGAAGATTCCTCTAAGATATCTGTCAGCATAACATAGACCATATCGATCTTCTTTTCTGCAAGCACCTGCACCATAAACGGACGTATCTGCTCTGCTACTTTGTCTAACTCTTCCCGGCTCATGGCACTGATCTGCGCTACGCCAAAATCACAGTCATCGGTATGGAAAATTTTGAAATCCTGATAAAAAATCTCTTCTGTCGTTTTCCCACTGAAATTACTGCCCGCCTGGAACATATTTTTCGCATAAGTCTCAATATCCACTTCCGCGATCACTGCAAGAGCCTCCGCAACTGATTTATCTAACGGAGTACATGTCGGTGAACGGAACATCAGCGTATCGGAAATAATTGCAGACAATAAAAGACCTGCGATCCGTTTCGGCACATCCACACTCTTTTCCTGATACATCTGATAAATGATCGTAGATGTACATCCAAGCGGCTGGTTTCTAAAATATACCGGTGAAACTGTCTCAAGACTGCCGAGACGATGGTGATCAATGATCTCTAAGATCTCAGCCTCATCAATCCCGTCTACCGCCTGCGCCTTCTCATTATGATCAACAAGTATCACCTGTTTTTTCTGCATATTCATCAAATTACGGCGTGAAACCATTCCGGCATAATTACCGTTTTCATTTAAGATTGGGAAATCACGGTGTCTGATTTTTGACATCGTCTCCCGCACTTCATCGACATAGTCTTCAATTCCGAATGTGATGATATTTTTCTGTGTCATAAACTGTTTGATCGGCATACTCTGATTAATAAGACGTGCCACAGAAAAAGTATCAAACGGTGTCGTAATAATGATGCAGTCATGTTTTTCTGCCAAAGTGCGCACGTCCTCGCCGACTTCGATTCCTCCACCGATGATCAGACAGCTCGCATTTGACTCGATTGCCTGCTTCTGCGCCTCTTCCCGGTCACCTAAGATTACCATATCATCATCCTCGATATAGTCTGCCATATATTCCGGATTTGAAGTAGCTACCACTACCTTTCCCCTTACAAAATAGGCATGTTCATTCCCTACAATAATCGTTCCATCTAATGTTGCGGCAATATTTTTATACTGTGTTCGTGCCTGGGATAACACATGATTATCAAAAACGTCCATGTAAGACGTTGCAATATCCTTCGTAACAATGATTCCTTCGAGTTTTCCAAACTGATTGGTTACCGGAAGTGTTACAACCTCTAATTTTTTCATGGTCTCCCATGCACGTCTTAAGGAAATCTGGCTGCTTACGCCTGCCGTTCTTCTGAAATTGATATCCTTAATCTGTGTTCCCGCATAGGTGACTAACTCCGGCTCCTGTGCTCCAAAATAATCCAGCACATAATGTGTCTCCGCATTTACTGCTCCGGCACGTTTTGCCACATAGGTTTTATCGTTTTCTGTCTGATTTTTTAAATATGCATAAGAGAGAGCTGCACAAATAGAATCCGTATCAGGATTTTTGTGCCCTACAACCCAAACTTTTCTCTTTTCTGCGCTCATGAAATTCCTCTCTTTACCTAAAAATTAGCAGCTATTTCTCTGATTTATTACTGCCGGACTCTTCTTTTTTATTTCTAAAAAAGAAAGAAACAGACGCTGGCAGCGCCGGCGTCATGTGTACTGTTAAAAGCGAAATACTCCCATAGAATATAATATAAATACGATCAATACCACAAAATTTAAAATTGAAAACCAGGATAGCAGCTTCACATATCCTTTCACCGAATCAACGCCGCCTTCCATCTCATCCATTTTTTCAATTTTAGAATCAAACTCATTGAACAGATCCTGTATGTTACGATAACATTTGACATTTTCCGTGTGTACTTTTTCAGAAAGATCCGTCTTAATAGACTCTAACTGTGACGTTGCATTCTCTAACAGTTCTTTGACCTCCGCAATCTGTCCCTCGCTGAGCTTCTTATTTGCAATCGCCTGTTCCTCTAAGAACTGTTTGTTCGCAGCGATCTGTTCTTCATTTAATTTCCGGTTAGAAGCTGTCTGTTCCTCATTCATCCTGCGATTTAAGGCAATCTGTTCCTCACTGGTCTTTCGGATATCAGCCACCTGTCCGCTAAGACCTGCCTCAATCTCAGCCATTTTCGTCGTCACTTTATCCGCAAGCGCATCTACCTTTCTTCCAAACTCAGTAACGATCTTGTCCGCCTCTTCCTGACGTTCTGTTAAAATATGTTCTAACTCCTGTGCTTTGCCGGCTCTCTCATCCACAAGTGACTGCAGTTCCGCTGCCTTGCTCTCCTTTGCCTCTAAAAGCACCTGAAGCTGTTTTGCTTTCTCGCGAAACTCATCGATCTGATTGATCAGTAAATCTTCATTTTCCACGTCCTTTTGTGTCCTTTCCTGTTCCTGCGTGTGCATCTGTCCACTCTCTTCCGGCTTATTCCGGTTCAAAAGTCGTACATTCTGCGGCACCATCCGCTTTTTCCGGGGTTGAAGCTGTCTGAATACCATCTGCCATAAACCAGCCATCTGTGTTCACTTCTTCCCCCTTTCTGATTTTTCTGCACTACATCCCAGTATACTGACCTGTTGATATTCCATTAAATACCAACAGGTCAGTATACTATCGTTATTCTATCATTATCGTTTTTCTTTGTAAACAATAAATTATTTTCCATTATGTTAAACATGTGGACTGTGAAACTTTATATTTTCATTAAGGATCGCATAGATGACAAAGAAGCGATTCCAACCGGAACCGCCTCTGTCAAAAAAGGGATTATTTTTTCTTAAATATGATTTCATTTCACAAATATTATGTTTTTGATTATCTACATAATTTTTTGAACTCATCAGCTACGAACTGGACTTTTGTTCCAATGACAACCTGAACAGCTGTTTTACTTGGTCTGATAACACCAGCAGCCCCTGCTGATTTGATTTTCTTCTCATCTACTAAAGAACTGTCTTTTACTTCAAGCCGAAGTCTTGTAATACAGTTATCAATACTTTTAATATTTGCTGCACCACCAACGCCTTCTAAAATTGCTGCCGCTACAGTTGTATAATCACTGCTCCCAAGGTCGACATTTTTCTCTGCTTCCACATCATCGTCCTCTCTACCAGGAGTTTTCAGATCAAACTTTGTGATAGCGAAACGGAATACAACATAAAATACAATAAATGCTGCAATACCAAGTGGAATGATCATCCAGGTATTCTTCGCTGCCGGAAGGGTTGCAGAGAAAAGAAGGTCTGTTGCTCCAGCAGAGAAACTAAAACCTGCTCTAAATCCAACTAATACCGTGATCACTGTGAAGATACCATATAATAATGCGTATACAACATAAAGTGCCGGTGCAAGGAACATGAACCCAAACTCAAATGGCTCTGTAACACCACAGACAAATGCACAGACAGCTGCGGAGGCAACCAGACCGATTGCAACTTTCTTCTTATTACTCTTAGCCGTCTGAATCATAGCAAGAGCTGCACCCGGAACACCGAACATCATACATGGGAAGAATCCAGACATATACATACCTAAATCCCATGTTACATCTGCAGACGTCTCGCCTGCCCAGAAATGTTGTAAATCCCCAAGTCCGATTGTATCGAACCAGAATACATTGTTAAGTGCATGATGTAATCCGGTTGGAATCAGCAATCTGTTTAAGAACGCATAAATACCTGCACCAACAGGACCAAATCCAACAATTCCTTCACCGATTGAAACTAATGCTCCAAATAATAAAGGCCAGATGAATAATAAGATTGCGGATACAATGATAGAAACAACACCTGAAACGATTGCTACACAACGCTTACCACTGAAGAATGATAACCAGTCAGGTAATTTTGTACCTTTGAATTTGTTGTAGCATGTTGCACCGATGATACCGGCAAGGATACCGATAAATGGGTTTGCAATCTTACTGAATGCAAGCACTTTTGTCTCATTCTCTGCAATTACCGGCATTAACGTTGTAACAACCCCTGTAGAAAGAAGGTTTGTCATCATTAACCATGATGCCAAAGCTGCAAGAGCTGCTGTACCATCATTATCATCTGCCATACCAACGCCGACACCGATAACAAAAAGAATTGCCATGTTATCGATCAAAGCTCCTCCTGCTTTTACAAGGAAGAAACCGATCATCTGAACGATACCGGAAACATCGCCCCCCTGCATGGTAGATGGACATAGCGCATATCCAATACCCATTAAGATACCACAGATTGGAAGACACGCTACAGGAAGCATTAATGCTTTTCCCAATTTCTGTAAATACTTCATCATAATAAAAGCTCCTCCTTTTTTTTATCCCTTTTCGTTTTATTTTATGCCGTTATAAGTACGGCTAAAATACATTTTAATCTCCATTCTTGCGTGTGAAAAATCTTATTTTTCACACTAACAACTGTATATTGCGCTTTATTTATTTAGGATCAATACTGTGTCGCCAGGTTCTACTTCCTGATCTGTCACTGTTTCCACTGTCTGATAATCTGATGTATTGCACACAACCACAGGCGTGATCACGTCATAACCGGCTTTTTTTACTGCATCAAGATCAGCCTCTATCAACAGTTCTCCCTTTTTCACAGAATCACCATTGCCTTTATATGCAGTAAAATGTTCTCCCTTTAATGCAACCGTATCAAGTCCTATGTGTATGAGCAGTTCTACACCTTCTGAAGTCGTCATACTTACTGCATGCATCGTATCAAATAACATCTCAATCGTACCATCGGCCGGTGCATATATCCTGCCTTCCGCAGGAATAATTGCAACACCTTTTCCTAAAATCTCCTCTCCAAAAGTTGGATCACTTACATTACTGATCGCAACCGTTTTTCCTTTTACTGGTGAACCTATCTCAATCCCTTTTTCTTTTTTCTTAAAAAAATCAAACATTTCCACACCTCTTTTCTGCTGTATTATTGTCAGGTTTATCCTGCCATACACACACGTTTTATATGTATCGCCAGAAACATGATTTCCTCGCTGGCAATTCCGCTGCCATATTCCTTTTCAATATATTCAGCAATATGTTTACTGCATTCATATTCCTTCGGATACTTATTTTCCATCATCCTTGCAAATTCAATCTCCTCATCTTTCAACAATTCATGCCGGTAAAGGCGCTGTACCAAAAACTTAAGATGAGTGATAAATCTCTCATAATGCAGAGATTCCTCATCAAACTCAATTCCCATTTCCAGCCTGACCAGTTCTAAAATCTTCTGAATCATATTCGTCATTTCAAATGTATCATTGATCGTCGTGTTGTATTCTGCATTCACAAAATGCAGGGCTATAAATCCTGCTTCATCTTCCGTAAACTCTGTACCCAGCTTCTCATTCAAAAGATCAACTGCATATTTTCCCATCAGATATTCCTGATGGTAAAACTTCTTAGTCTCCCAAAGTAATGCATTCTTCAATTGAATCCCCTGCGACTGTCTCTGGATTGCAAAATTAATATGATCTGTCAAAGTGATGTATATATTCTGATTCAGTTGTACATTCAGATTCTTTATTGCGTAGGATATAATATCACTGGTAAGCTGCATGTGCTCTAATGGAATATTTTCTAAAAGTTCCTGAAACTGTCTGGAAAGATTCTCATTCTCAATACGAAAAACCTTCTCGATTTTGCTTTCATCAATCAGTTCTCCCGTATGCGCCTTAAACCCGATTCCCTTACCCATGATAACAATTTCCTGCTGATTCACATCATATGCTGATATTACATTGTTATTAATCACTTTCTGGATAACCATATTCCACTCCGTTTTTGTCCCTAAAAATTTAAAAAAACCAAATTTTACAAAATCTAAGCCAGATATGTAAAATTTGGTTTTGCCTGCTTACCAGTAACAATCCAATGTGCTCTGTTTCTATCTAAATAAATTGTAGCATTCATTGTTTATTATGTCAAGTTTTATTCTTATTATTTTTGTTTTTTTGTTAATATCCACCATACTTTTTTCAAAAACCTGTACACAATAACTAATTATCTCACAAATTTGTTTCAAAGAAAAATTTTAATGCATCATATGCCGCATCTTCGTCAGCACCTTCCACTGTTATAGTCACAGTCTGGTCTTTTTTTACTCCCATACTCATAACTGCCATCAGACGGGTTGCATCAATTACTTTTCCGTCTTTTTCGAGAGTTACTTTACTTTTAAAATTTTTAACCTCTTTTACGAGCATTCCCGCCGGTCTTGCATGAATACCCAACTCGTCCTTTACTGTGTAACTGAATGATTTCATTTTAATTTCCTCCTATGCTTAGATTATGCATTTATTATTTTATTTCTTACAGGCAGCACCATTGCAGGTGATACCGATAATTCATCAATACCCATTTTCACAAATGTTTCTGTCAAAGTCAGGTCTGCTCCAAGTTCTCCGCAAATTCCTGCCCAGATTCCTTCTTCATGGGCACTGTCAATAACCATCTGGATCATTTTGAGTACTGCCGGATGATGTGAATCATAGAAACGGTCAAGTTTTGCATTCTGCCTGTCAATAGCAAGCGTATACTGTGTCAGGTCATTGGTTCCAATACTAAAGAAATCCACCTCTTTTGCTAGATCATCTGCGATCATAACTGCTGCAGGAGTCTCGATCATAACTCCAAATTCAACTTCTTTATATGGCAATCCCTCTGTTGACAATTCCGTTTTCACTTCCTCCATGATTTCTTTTACTTTTTTCACTTCCCATACAGATGCGATCATAGGAACCATAATGGAAATATTGCCAAACATGCTTGCACGCAGCAACGCTCTTAACTGTGTTTTAAAAATTTCCGGCCGGTTCAGGCAGATTCTTACTGCACGATATCCCAATGCCGGATTATCCTCACGATCAAGCCCAAAATAATCTATCTTCTTGTCTGCTCCGATATCTAATGTGCGGATGATCACCTTTTTTCCAGCCATCACTTCTGCAACCGTTTTATAGGCCTGGAACTGTTCTTCCTCTGTTGGGAAATGATCACTCTGCAAATATAAAAACTCACTTCTGAAAAGTCCGATTCCGGCTGCATCATTCTGTAAAACAGCTCCTAAATCTTTTACCTCACCAATATTAGCATAGAGTTTGATCTCTTTTCCATCTTTTGTAACAGTCGGTTTTCCCTTTAACTGCTGTAATAATTCCTGACGTTTCTTCTCATTCTGCTGTTTTTTCTCGTATTCTTTTAATATTTCTTCCTCTGGATCAAGGATCAAAATACCCTTAAATCCATCTATAATTGCATACTTTCCATTCACTCCTTTTGGAATTGCCGCTGATACCAATGCCGGAATATTCATCGTTCTGGCAAGAATGGCTGTATGAGAATTGGTAGAACCTTGTCTTGTCACAAATGCAAGCACTCTCTCACGTTCTAACTGAATTGTCTCGCTTGGAGCAAGGTCGTCCGCTGCTATAATATATTTTTCTTCATCGTCCGCATGCACAGTTTCTTCTTTCCGGGATAAAATACGGATCACACGTTCAGAAATATCTTTTACATCTGCTGCACGTTCTTTCATATAATCGTCATCCATATCCGCAAACATCCTTGCAAAATTATCTCCCGTCGTCGCTACAGCAAATTCTGCGTTCACAGACTGCACTGCTATGATATTACAAATAGAATCCAGATAATCTTCATCCTCTAACATCATCTGATGTACTTCAAAAATTGTTGCATTTGCTTCACCAACTTCTTTGACTGCCTTGTCATAAAGTGCCTTTAATTCTTCTGTTGCCTGATCTTTGGCTGCTCTAAAACGTGAAATTTCTGCCTGTGTGTCATCAATTTTCACACGTCTTACCACATTGTTTTCTTTAAAAACTTCTTTGATTTTTCCAATCGCAATTCCTCCGAATGCAATCTTTCCATTAATTTGCTGCATTTGTTTCCCCCCTCTAAACAACAAGTCACATTACTCCACCACATCTGCATTCAAAATCAAAAAAACCGAAAAAGCACACGCAATCATAAGCGTCTTACTTTTTCGGTTTAGTACATTTGCATGTGAACTACCCTCTATATGTATTTTTATTATACGTTTTTACCCTGTTTTTGTCAATACACAATTTCGTATTATGCTAATTATATACTTTGTATACAATTATGATATAATTTTCGACATATTTTCACAGATATATCTTATCTATCGGACCGCCTGCTATCTGTTCCATGCTCCAGTTATAATCCTGTAACCAAAAGTTTATTTTATCACCAGCTTCTGACTTACAAAAAGCCCGAAAAGGCTTATACCTTTCCGGGCTTTGGAAATTTACATCAATTCAGACAAGATCTGCAGCTTATTTGTAAAGCTCAACCAGTCTCTGTAAGTGCTCATAACGAGCCTTTGCAGCTTCCTCAGATGCAGCAAAGAGTTTCTGTGCTCTCTCTGGGAAGGATCTTGTCAGACGGCTGTAACGTGTTTCGTTGTTCAGGAAATCCTGGTAAGAACCATCACCTGGCTTAGATGTCAGTGTGAATGGGTTCTTTCCTTCTGCTTTGAGTGCAGGATTGAAGGAGAATAAGTTCCAGTAACCAGCAGCTACTGCTTTCTTCATCTCATCCTGGCAGTGGTTCATTCCACCTTTAACACCGTGTAACTCACATGGAGCATAACCGATGATTAAAGAAGGTCCGTTGTAAGCCTCTGCTTCAGCTAATACTTTAACAGCCTGAGCCATGTTTGCACCAAGAGCGATCTGTGCTACATATACATAGCCATAGCTCATAGCGATCTCTGCAAGGCTCTTCTTGCCGATATCTTTACCAGCAGCAGCGAACTGACAAACTTCACCGATGTTGGAAGCTTTAGAAGCCTGACCACCTGTATTGGAGTACATCTCAGTATCGAATACCATAACGTTTACATTATGTCCGGAAGCAAGAACATGGTCTAATCCACCGAATCCGATATCATATGCCCAACCATCACCACCGAAGATCCATACGGACTTCTTAGCGAGGTAATCTTTCTTATCAAGAGCTGCCTTAGCGTCTGGGCATCCAGCTGCTGCAGCTTTCTCTAACTCTGCTACAAGAGCTTCTGTTGCAGGTGTATTTGCTTTTGTATCGTTCTTTGTCTCAACGAATTTATCAAATGCAGCCTTTAACTCAGCGCTTGCTTTGTCAGAAGCAGCACATTTCTCAGCGCTTGCGATAGCCTGATCACGTAATACTTCCTGACCGATCTGCATACCTAAACCATGCTCAGCGTTATCCTCGAATAAGGAGTTAGCCCAGGCCGGTCCTTTTTTGCTGTCTTTGTTTACTGTATATGGTGATGTAGCAGCCGGACCACCCCAGATAGAGGAACATCCTGTTGCGTTGGAGATGTACATATGCTCACCAAATAACTGAGTAATTAAACGAGCGTATGATGTCTCTGCACATCCTGCACAAGAACCTGAGAACTCAAGTAATGGCTGGTTGAACTGAGAACCTTTTACAGTGTTGTCTGCTGGCATACCAGGTTTCTTGCTTACGTTAGCAACTAAGTAATCGAATACTGGCTGCTCGTCTGCCTGAGATTCCTGTGGAACCATCTCGATAGCACCAACCGGACATACTGTGATACACTCGCCGCATCCCATACAGTCTAATGGAGATACGCTCATTGTGTATTTGTACTCGCTTGCCTTTGGTTTTGTATCAGCAACTTTGATATTGGAAGGAGCTGCTTTTACTTCATCCTCACTTAACATGAACGGACGGATTGTTGCATGAGAACATACAAATGCACACTGGTTACACTGGATACATTTCTCTGCATTCCATGTAGGAACTGTTACAGCTGTACCACGTTTCTCGTATGCTGCTGCACCATGCTCGAACTGTCCATCAGGGTTGCCCATGAATGCAGAAACTGGTAATGAATCACCATCCATTAAGGAGATCGGGTTCATTAAATCTTCTACCATCTTAACTGTCTCTGGACGACCTGTTAATTTCTTAGGAGCCGGATCTGCTGCCGGGTTAGACCAGGAAGCTGGAACCTCTACTTTATGAACTGCATCAACACCAGCGTCGATTGCTTTGTAGTTCATCTCTACGACTGCATCACCCTTCTTACCATAGGATTTCTTAGCAGCCTGTTTCATGAAATCTACAGCCTCTTCGATTGGCATTACGTTTGCTAATTTGAAAAATGCGGACTGTAAGATTGTGTTCGTACGTTTACCCATACCGATCTCGATAGCTTTATCGATAGCGTTGATGGTGTATAACTGAATGTTGTTGTCAGCGATGTATTTCTTAGCAGCAGCATTTAAATGATGCTCTAATTCTTCATCTGACCACTGGCAGTTGATCATGAATACTCCGCCTGGTTTTACATCCTGTACCATCTTGAATCCTTTTGTTACATAAGATGGGTTGTGGCATGCTACGAAGTCAGCCTGATTGATGTAATACGGGCTTCTGATCGGTTTGTCACCAAATCTTAAGTGAGAAATTGTGATACCACCAGTTTTCTTAGAGTCATACTGGAAGTATGCCTGGATGTATTTATCTGTGTGGTCACCGATGATCTTGGTAGAGTTCTTGTTAGCACCTACAGTACCATCTCCGCCGAGACCCCAGAATTTACACTCAACTGTACCTTCTGCTGCAGTGATTGGAGCCGGTTTTACTTCCGGTAAGCTTAAGTTTGTAACATCATCAACGATACCGATAGTAAATCTGCTCTTTGGAGCATCTTTCTCTAACTCTTTGTATACTGCGAATAAGCTTGAAGGTGGTGTATCTTTAGAACCTAATCCGTAACGGCCGCCCGTTAATACGATTGTGTCAAGACCTGCCTCACGAAGTGTGGTTGCTACGTCTAAGTATAACGGATCACCGAGTGCACCTGGCTCTTTTGTTCTGTCAAGAACAGCAACTTTCTTAGCTGTCTTAGGAAGAACTTTTAAGAATGCCTCAGATACCCATGGACGATATAAACGAACTTTGATAAGACCGACTTTCTCGCCCTTAGCTGTTAAGTAATCAATTACCTCTTCAGCTACATCATTAACAGAACCCATAGCTACGATAACACGGTCAGCATCTTCTGCTCCGTAGTAGTTGAATAAATCGTAGTTTGTTCCTAATTTCTCGTTGATCTTAGCCATGTATTTTTCAACGATTGCCGGTAACTCGTTGTAAGCTGTGTTACAAGCCTCACGATGCTGGAAGAAAACGTCTCCGTTCTCATGAGAACCACGCATAGCCGGATGCTCCGGATTTAATGCATGTGCACGGAATGCTTCAACTGCGTCCATGTTGCACATTTCTTTTAAGTCAGCGTAATCCCATTTCTCGATCTTCTGGATCTCGTGGGATGTACGGAAACCATCGAAGAAGTTGATGAATGGAACTTTTCCTTCGATTGTTGCAAGATGTGCAACCGGGCTTAAGTCCATAACTTCCTGTGGGTTGGTCTCACATAACATAGCGAAACCTGTCTGACGGCAGGCATATACGTCACTGTGATCACCAAAAATATTTAAAGACTGTGTAGCAACTGTACGTGCAGATACATCGAATACACATGGAAGCTGCTCACCTGCGATTTTGTACATATTCGGGATCATTAATAAAAGACCCTGTGAAGCTGTAAATGTAGTTGTTAAAGCACCTGCAGCAAGAGAACCGTGAACGGCACCTGCAGCACCTGCCTCAGACTCCATCTCTACGACTTTTACCTGATTACCAAAAATGTTCTCCTGTCCTGCTGCAGACCACTGATCTACGGTATCTGCCATCGGGCTGGATGGTGTAATTGGGTAAATAGCTGCAACATCAGTAAACGCATAAGCTACATGAGCTGCGGCTGTATTACCGTCCATTGACTGTTTTGCTCTGGACATTACTTATTCCTCCTTATTTTTGAAAAAATAAATGTGATACTGCATCACCCCATACTCCTGTGTGAAAAGCACAAAATGATACAATTTATCGACTTGAGTCATATTTTAGCATAGAATTCACCAAAAGAAAAGGTCTTTGACTGTACAAAAACAAGTGCAATCTCACATATATTTTCTTTCAAATTCTTCCAGTGGAATCGGTCTGTCAAATAAATATCCCTGTCCGTACAAAAATCCACAGCCACGCAAAAACTGAAGCTGCTCTTCCGTTTCAATCCCTTCAAATATCACTTCTTCTTTTGCAGAGTGGATAAAGTTTCCCATCTGTGAAACAAAATTCCGCTGTTCTTTTAAATTAATGCGGTCGGTAAAACTTTTATCGATTTTCACCACATCCGCCGGTATCTCAAGCAGCACGCCAAGCGAGGAGTATCCTGTTCCAAAATCATCGATCGCAATGCGGAAACCGAATTTTTCAAGTTCTGAAAGCACCCTTTTTAACTCATCTACATTTTCTACCACAACGCTCTCCGTAACTTCCACCTCAATATACTTCGGATCGATTCCATAATGATCCGCCATGCGTTTTAAGCGTCCGGCAAAATTTTTTCCACCGCTTTCAAAGTTGCGTCTCGAAAAATTGGTAGATATCGTAAACAGTTCTTTTCCTGCCTTTTCCCATCTTTTCATCGCACGCAGAAGCTGCTCATAAATGTAAAAATCAAGATCCACCACATATCCGATGTTCTCAAGCGGAGGTACAAATCTTCCCGGCATGATCATCTCACCGGTCTTTGTACGCCATCTTGCTAATGCTTCTGCCCCATATATTTTACGTTCTTCCAGATTAAATTTCGGCTGCAGATAAACTTCAAGTTCCCCTTGCTGCATGGCACCATAAAAACGTCCTGTAATCTGGATCGCATCATCGCGTTTCGCGCGCATTTCTTCCTTATATACACAGATTCCGGAGCCACCCTGTTCTTTTACCAGTTTACGCGCCAGATTTGCGCTCTCCAATATCGTATCAAATTTTTCATTCAGATTTTCAATATGACAAATTCCTACCGAAAGTCTCAGCGTGCCGGACGGATAACGTTTTTTTAATTTTTCCTCGTAATGTTCTGTGCTCCATGCAACGAGTTTTTCTATTTCACTCTGATCTTTTCCTTTTAAAAGGAGGATAAAATAGTCAGAATACATCCGGCATGCCAAAAGCACTCTTTCATTTGTCTGTATACCCCCAGCAAAATCTTTTAAGATGGCATCACCGGTCTGTTGTCCGTAGTTTTCATTTACATATGAAAACTTATCAATATCTATATGGACGAGAGCATAGTGTTCCTGCCCCTGTTTTGCTTCTGCTAAAATATTTTTCAGTCTATATTTAAACGCCTCTAAATTGTACAGTCCGGTAAGCTGGTCACGATCCTGCAGATGACGGATTTCTTTCTGATCATCCCTTAACTTATTGCGCAGTGATACAAAAACGGATGTTACTCTGGCAAGTTCACAAAACGTTGTTCTGTCCGCACTCTCAAAATAATTCTGTCTGTTTTGCACACCAAAATACAATCCTCCTGTCTTGCTGCCGGAATATTCAAATTTTGCTACTGCAATCTGCGTGATACGGTTTTCTCCTGTATTCCAGTTTTCAAGCGACAATCTTTTATAGTGTGTTTCATCCGTATCATTCAGTATGACAAAATCTCCGCTGCCCGCTTCCACAACTTCGGTACGAATCGGCTTTATAACATTTTTTTCATAAATCTGTCCAAATGTACTCCAGTAATTGGTCAGCGTCATCTGCGGAATTTTTTCATCATATTCAAAAACTGCCACCATATCCAGATGATACCGCCTGCCGATTCTTTCAAGCAGCACATTCAGGGAACCATTCATATCTCTCGCATGAGATAAAAGCAAAAATGCCGTATTTAAAAATTCTTTGTCCATCCCCTGCTTTTTTTCATAATCCACATCTTTCCCACAGGTATCAATATTGCGTTTCGTATGAACCGTCTTATTTTTCCCCGCAAATGCATAATTGCTTTTTCCACTCCGCTTGATTGCGTACATTGCACGGTCTGCCTGATCGAACAGCTCTGTATAACAATTTCCATCCTGCCCGGACACCGCAAGTCCCACACTCATCGTCACATGTATGACCGCATCATCCCCGACCAGTTTCTTTTCTCCATGTCTGCAGAGTTCTTTTGCCTTTTGTTCCGCCTGTTTTAAAGTCGTATTATCCATCAGTACAAGAAATTCATCCCCGCCGACTCTTCCCACCAGTTTATGATCCGGAAACTGTTCTTCCAAAGCCGATGCAATATCTGAAATCACCGTATCCCCCACCGTATGTCCGAACGTATCGTTAATACTTTTAAAATTATCGATATCGATCAGAAACAATACATGTGTTCCTTCCGGATACTCCTTCAGTATTCTCTCCGCTTCCTCACCGGTCGCAACTTTGTTGTAAAGATGCGTCAGCGGATCTCTGCGCATCTCTTCGGAAAGCTGCTCCTGTATCTTTCTGTCTGAGCTGATATCATAACTTCTTCCAATAATCTTTAAAATTTTTCCGTTTGTACCACGGATACTCCGGTAAACAGTCCGGTACCAGCAGTATTGTGGTATTCCTCCTCCAAGGGCTGTATTCATCCGGTAGTCAAATGAACCTGACATCTCCCTTTCGGATGCATTCTGAATCACTTCCCGGTATAACGTCTGTTCATCTTTATGGATAAAAGCAAGCCACTTTTCAATTTCCATATAATCCTGATCATCTTTTTGCAGACGTCCATTGATATGGTATTTGTGCGGAATCCGGAATCTTTTTCCTTTCACATCGTACTCAAAAGGTACATCATCCGTCACTTCCTCTAACATGGAATACTGTTCATTTAATAAAAGCAGCTCATCTTCCAGTTCTTTCCTGTCATTGGTATTCTTACAGATCAAAAGGTAATACGGCACGGCATCCTTATAATAATAGATACTGCACCAGAATTTTACCCAGCAGATCTGCCCCTGCCCTGAAATAATTCTTACCTCGATCTCTTCCGCCCTTTTCTGTTCCCGGCATTTTTCAATCATGTCTTCAAAGGCACCTGCATCCTGCAGATAAACACAGTCGTAAAAGTCACGGTTCCTGTCCGGTTCCGCCTGTTCCCCATGTCCTATCGCCTTCATAAACTCCGCATTTGCGATATCGATCTGCAATGAATGTCCACCTTTTAATACTGCAACCCCCATCGGAAACTCATAGATCAGTCCCTTTCTATTTTCCTTCTCCATTTTTTCTCCATTCGCGTATGTAAAAACCTGTTTTCAAGCATGTTGACTCTCTTGCGTTCATTATATCATGCGCAGAACCAGCACATGATCCCATTCACCGTTCGTCAATCATGCAGGCATGTTGACTCTCTTGCGTTCATTATATATCATCCTTCTTCCAAAATCCATGTAATTTCCAAAACTTGGTGTTTTCCCATGAAAATAGGAAGTTTCGGTTGCAATCTCCCCACTTTTCTAGTATGATACGAATTGGTGCAATTACGGTATAATGGCGGTTTGCAACAGCATCCGCAAAATCAATATTAACAAATCAGGAGAATAACAACTATGATCAGTGCAAATAACGTTACGCTTCGGATTGGCAAAAAAGCCCTGTTCGAGGACGTCAATATTAAGTTTACTGAGGGAAACTGTTACGGTCTTATCGGTGCAAACGGTGCCGGAAAGTCCACCTTTTTAAAAATTTTATCCGGTCAGTTAGAACCAACCGGAGGTGACGTTACGATCACACCCGGCCAGCGTCTTTCTTTCCTGCAGCAGGATCACTTCAAATATGATGAATATACGGTTCTCGATACTGTCATCATGGGTAACAAACGCCTCTATGACATCATGAAAGAAAAAGATGCCATTTACATGAAAGAAGACTTTACGGATGAGGATGGTATCCGTGCGAGTGAACTTGAAGCAGAGTTTGCCGATATGGACGGATGGAATG
>UMCR01008778.1_pt1 | contig 17910 bp, 16 predicted proteins | sample 1964301 | NCBI WGS metagenome assembly UMCR01 (sample SAMEA4835975, study PRJEB28245) | human gut metagenome | biome: gut microbiome; material: fecal sample | place: Denmark | collected 2008
TGCATCACTAAAATTTAAACGGTTTTGCTTAAAATAACAATTTACCAAAACAGTAAACAGTAAAACGGCAAGCGGTGCAAAACCTGCCGCTGCGGCACTGATAAAACCATGTACCGCATTTATGCTTAAAATTACACTGCTGATGATTCCAGCCACGCAGCAAACAAATACCAGCCCTTCCATTGCCGGTACGCCGCCGAACAAAGTTTTTCTGCCGCATTGCAAAACAGGCTGGGAATAATAAACAAGCGGCAGCAGCAGTAAAAACTGCGCTGCAGCAAGCGCTGCCGTAAAACGCCAGTCCGCAGGCGTTACAAAAAGCGGCACCGCCGCTAAAGCGCATAAGGCAAGTGTCAGCAGCAGGCAAATTTGCAGTTCTTTTTTAGTTAAATTTTTATTTGCAGCCATTTTCATCATGCCGTTTAACACTTACCTCTATTTTCATTAAATAATCATCGGCATAACGCTCCGATAAATAATTGGTTATATCATTCTGATAAATACTGCCGTTTGGTTCATAGCCAAGTTCATGCAGCTCGCAGCAAAACTTGCGGTATTCCTCCTGCAAAGCATAGTATGATGAACGTATATATTTAACGGCATAGCATCCTGCCGGTTTAACGTGCAAATAGCGGCTTTTTGCTTTTTTATCAACCCGCGAGGAGAACCATCCCGTAGCAAAACTGCCGTTTACAATATTTTCGTAAGGAATTATCTCGCCAGTAACAAAATCATCATACGCATTATGCTTTGTACAGTAATCCCATAAACGCGAAACAACAGCAAATAATTCTTTTTCACTGTTATTTTTTGGTCTGTCGCTAATTATAAAATATTCTTCTCCGGCGTCTTCAATGCTTATGGTATTTTCCTGCACATCAAACGCTTCTTTTGTCATTTTTAATGTATTGCGCAAAAGGCGGCGGCGGCGCGTCAGCACCTCAATTTTCTGCTTCAGCAGCTTGTCCTGCTCTTTTAAAAGCTCCATAAAGGCATCGGCATCGCGCTCATCCATGTAATTTTTTATTTCTTCCAGCGAAAGCCCCACTTCTTTTAAAGTAGTTATAAGGTCAAACATATAAATCTGGTTCAGCGAATAATAGCGGTAACCGTTCGCCGCTGTTTTTACCGGCTTTAAAAGCCCAATATCATCATAATGGAATAAAGTATCTTTGGTTGTATTGCAAAAGGCGGCAAATTCGCCCGTTTTTAAAAGCCTCTGCGAAATTTCAAAAACCCCCTTGACTATGGTGCTGCACCATACTTTACTATTATTATAGCGGCAAAATTACTTTGCTGCAAGTGAAAGGGTGAATTATCATGAAACATGTTTATATGCTGTTTGCGGCCATTGCACTGGAAGTTACAGGCACAACTTTTATGAAGTTTTCCGTTATGCACGAATGGCTTATCGGTTATCCAGTAATGCTTTTATTAATGGGCTTTTCGTACTTCTGCCTCAGCAAGGCAGTTAAAAAAATACCCATCAGCGTTGCCTACGCAGTTTGGGAAGGCATTGGCCTTATGGGCACCGCCTTTATTGCCTGGATTATTTTTAACGAAGCAATGCCGCCGCAAAAACTTTTTGCTTTTGCAATTATACTAATAGGGCTGACTATGGTTAAAAACGGTACAGCCCGCACTGGGAGTGAATAAAAATGGCTTATACAACCGGCATTATATACTTATTGCTTGCTGTTGCAACTGACGTTATCGCTAATATTTTTCTTAAAAAATCAAACGGTTTCCACAATAAAACATACGGGTTTGCTTCGCTTGCCCTTATCGGCGTCGCCTTCCTGTTTCTGGCACAGGCCCTTTTAACGCTTGATTTAAGCATTGCCTACGCAACCTGGGGCGCGCTTGGCATTTTAGCAACCACCTTTGTAGATAAATTGTTTTTCGGTTTAAAAATTAAACCTCTTGGCGCATTCGGTATCCTTACAATGATTGGCGGCATTGTTATGCTGAAAATGTTGTAAAATTATAAAAGGAGAAGGCTTAAAACCTTCTCCTTTTGTTTTTGGTTTTATTCCTCTTTTTTGTTTTTATAAACAAAGTAATAGAACGGCACGGCAATTACGGCTGCGCCAAGGCCCATAATCAGCTGCTGGGGCTTAGCCTGTGCCAGAAGCCATAAACTGGTAAGCACGGCAATAACCGGAATAACAGGGCCAAACGGAATTTTAAACGCACGCGGCGCATCCGGCATTTTTTTGCGGAATACCGGTATGGAAAGGCATGTGGGAATATACTGCGAAAAACGCGATACCACGCTGATGGAAGCAAGAAATGTAAAGCTGCCGGTATAGGCAATTAAAAGCGCTATAACGGTAGAAGCAATTATGCACCAGTAAGGAGCGTTAAAGCGGTTGCGCTTCGTCATAGCGGCAGGCAGCATGCCTTTTTCTGCCAAAGCAAGGCAGCTGTACGGAGTAACAAAAGACGAACTGATGCACAGCGCGCCGATAGAAACCAGCGTGCCGGAAGCAACAATGCCCACGCCGAAACTGCCCGCAATACGCCCGAAAGCTTCCTGCACGGGAACCGTTGTATTGGCAAGGTCATAGCCCATTATGCCGATAGCACAGGCCAAAAGCATAAAATAAATTGCTGCTACAATGCAGATAACAACCAAAATGGCTTTCGGCAAATTCTTTTGCGGGTTTTCCATTTCGGACGCGGCAACGGCGATACTTTCAAAGCCTGTAAAAGTAAAGAACAGCATTACAGCTGCCGTGCCGAAGCTGCCGGGAGTGTATTCACCGCCGGGGAACAGCGGCGTAAAATTGGCGCTGTCGATAAAGAAAACGCCCATGCCGATAAACAATACAAACGGCAGAATTTTGGCAACGGTTGCCATATTCTGGATAACCTTAAACAGCTGCACGCCAAACAGATTCATAATTGCCAGCAATGCAAAAATTACGGTTACAATAATGTTTTTCATTAGCGGCGTGCTTAACTCCGGCATAATGCCGCCCAAAGCAGTGGCAAAGCCAACGCCCATGGTAGAGAACGCAATAATGCGGGTAATCCACGTTAAAAAGCCAACCTCGTAGCCGATAAAATTGCCAAAAGCCTCTTTGGCATAAATGTACGGGCCGCCGTTATCTTTAAACAGCCCGCTGGCTTCGGCAAAGCAAAAAGTCATTGCCAATACCAGCAGCATATCAAACAAAAGTACGCCAAGGCTTGCCGGGCCGATAATGCTCATGGCGTTGTTAGGCAAAAGAAAAATACCCGAGCCGATAATGCTGTTAATACCGAAAAGCACTATCGTCCAAAAGCCCATTTTACCTTTACTCATAGTAACTTCTCCCTTATTTTAAATTAAACTTTATTTTTTAGATGCGGCAACCCTGTCAATGAAACCGGCAAAGATTCTGCGCATTTCCGGGTGCTCCTGCCACATATTTTCCGGGTGCCACTGCACGGCAACAATCTGGCTGCCTTCGGCGCTTTCAATTGCTTCAATAACTCCGTCCGGAGCTTTAGCAGTAACTTTTAAACCCTCGCCAACTTTTTTAATGCCCTGATGATGGCGGGAATTTACATACGCCTTGCCGCCCAGCGCTTCATACAGGCAGCTGCCTTCTTCTACCGTTACGTGGTGAGTAGGATAGCAGCCGTTAGCACCCTGAGAATGGCGGATATAAGCGTCAGGGTTCTGCGTTGCCAAATCCTGATATACGCTGCCGCCCATCATAATATTAATAAACTGGCAGCCGCGGCAAATGCCGAAAATAGGCTTGCCTGCCTTGTAAAAGGCTTTAAAAATTTCTGCTTCAAACACATCGCGTTTATAATTGGTCATACCAATATGCATCCACGGTTCTTCGCCGAAAAACGAAGGGTCGGCATCCGGCCCGCCGGGAATAATCAGCGCATCAAACATCTCTGCATAATCTTCGCCTTTGGCGCCCGGAACATCCGGCAGCACAATGGGCAGCGCGCCCAGCTCATTAATAATATCAACCAGCCCGCGTGCGGTAAACGGCGCGCGCACAAGGTTAGTTACATCACTGGCGTACGGGTAAGTATCGGCAGTAATGGCAATACGTAATTTAGACATATAAACCTCCTGAAATTAAAACATTTTGCTGAAACAATAATTACAGCAGAAACTATTATACCGCAAAATTATAAAAAATTGAATTTGTATATGAAGAATTATTGGCAAAAATTATTTTGATAATAAATGAATAGTGTTTTTATTGCTATATATGGAAGTAATTTATAAAATATATCAGTACCTCATAATTTTAAATATACAATTATTCAAACGATTAAAATCTCACTGAATAGAAATCAGAAATTTAACTGAATATACTTTATGAATTTCACTGAATAGATAATCAGCCACACATTTGCGTCCAATGTACGTTTATCAGTACGTATAAAACAGGCAGAAAAACGGCATTTGGCAGACCATTCACTTGCCTGCGGCCAGCTTAAGTTGATACCAATAGCACTTTTAAACGATTTGAAAACGCTTGTCTTTATGTTTGAAGCATTATGCGAAAGAGATTTGCGCATTTATGCTGAATTCTTAGGAGCAAACCTGTATCACTATCTGGATTACAAAAAGAGAGAAAATGGCGCTGTAATAGAACTGCCTGACGGTAGCTGGTGCGCCTTTGAAATAAAACTTGCTACAAATCAAATCGACCAGGCGGCCACAAACTTACTTAAAATTAAACGTGAATACAGCGTATTTGTTGTGCCAATAACAGCATTGAGAAGTTAAAAGCATTATAATAACAAAATAGCCTGAAATGTTTCTGATAGTTTACTTAAACTTTAAAATACATTTCAGGCTGTTTTTTTGTATTGTTATTCCATATAAAATTTAATTTGCGTCATTAACGGTATCACAATAATCTTTGGTTCTTTCACGCAAATATTGCTGCACATCGTCGCCAGTGCAGTGTTCTGCTTCCAGCGGCTGCTGAGTTTGCGGTTTCACAGCAACCGGTTTAACTGCGGAAGGTTTCGTGGTTTCTTTTACAACAGGTTTAGGTTTGCTTATATGCCTGATAGGTTTTGCAGGCGCCTCGGTATTAAGATATTCGCTGAAATTAATATCATCAGGATAATCTATAAACAGTTCTGCCTTTTTGCCATTGTTTATTACTTCTATTACTTTTTTGTCAGGATAAAATGCTTTTAAATTTCCTGTCTGCAACTTGGAATATTCCGCAAAGAATTTCTTTAATACAGATAAATCCTTCTGCTCTATATTTCTTTTAACAGGAGATTTTTTTATTAAAGCAAATAAACTTTGCAGTAAATCCTGCTCTTGCTGATTTTTGTATAACGCAAGAACCTGTATTTCACTTTTAGCAGATAAAGAAGCCGCATTGACAACCATATTCCAATAGCTGTTTAAAGAATCAATATCTATCGGATATTCTTCTTCGCCTTTAAACGGCATTAAATATATTTCGCCGTTTTCTTCACTAAAAGTATAAACAACTTTCCTGTTATTGATTTCAGCAAATTCTAAAATAAAGCGCTGCAAAATTTATTTCATTCCTTCCTGTTTAATTTTATCAATGGCATTTTCTATAAATAATTTTGTTTTATCTATATTTTTGCCCTTTTGCCTCAGGCTTAAATTAAACTCATCAGCACTGCTACACAGTTTGTCAGCAATAACATCCTGCTTATCTGCAGATTTTTTCATTGCTTCTGTAAGCGGCAATCCGCTAACCGGCATTCCTATTGGCAGCCCGTCAGCATTGCCGGCATACACTTCTTCCGCGTGTTTTTTTATTGCCTGCTGCTCACGTTCAACCTTGATTTTATTTTCGGCAACTTTCTTACCAATTCCCGTATTTTCATATTGTTTAGATTCTAAAATTGAACTCATTGTTCCATGAACTATACTAATTATATCTTCAGGTAAGCTCATTTTTTACTCCTTCAAATATTCGGATTCCTTGCCATTTTTATAAATATCTTCCAAAGCTTTGCTGTAAATGTTCTCAGCTACATACTTATCATTACTGCACAATTTCATAGTATTCAGCCTTGATAATAAATCTGTTTTATTTTTCTCAGGATAAGCCTCTTTTAAAGAAGCAAGCAAAGCTTCTCTTACATTTTTTACTTCTGAAGGGCTAAGTTTACCATTTAAATAATCACTAAACGCAACATTATTATACCCCAATTTTTTATATGCCGCAATGATAGCTTCTGCTTCTTTAGGCTCCATAGCGCTTCTGCCAATTTCCATAAGGAAATCCGGTTCAATATTAATATTGAACTTTTTAACAGCTTCATCCGCAAGGGTGTTTATAGCAATAGCCTCATAGAAATATTTTCTTTCTGTTAATTTTGCCTGGTCAATTTCTTCATCAGGAATTTGCTGTTTTAAATACTCATAATATTCTTTAAACGATTCAAATTCGTCAGATTTTTTCCAGTCATCATGATTTTCAGCTTCTTCAAGCCTGTAACCCATTTCATCTGTTCTTTCATCTTCCAAACCGCCAAGCAGGTTACGCAATACCTCTTCAATTTTTCTTTTTATTAATTCTGCTACAATCGGGCCGATTACAGGCCCTAACACGCCACAGGCAATAGTAACCAAAGGCCCAAGTATATTCATTGCAGCTTTGGCAATAACAGTTTTTGCTACAGTTTTGCATACCGAAACAGCCGCACTTAATGCACTGCCGATGGCACTCCCGACCGTAGATATTACACTGCCTGCTAAACTTACAGCACCACTTACTAAACTTCCTACAAAACTAAAAAGACCCATACTCTAAAACCTCCTTAAAATTATATTGTTATATTAGTATTCGTTGTTAAAATATCCCATAAATCCCTCAAATCAGCTTCATCATTAAAAAGCTCTTTAAAAAATTGCGTATAATCATTATAAAGGCCTTCGTCAAAAGCTTTATTCAAATTCCAATAAAAATACAGTACAAATAATTCTTCCGAACTTGCCGTTATTGATTTTTTTACATATTTTCTAAGAGTTTTAATTTCATCTTTTGTTAATGGCATATGCGATTTAATCTTACGGTAATAGCCCAAAGCCAAATCGCTACTTTGCAGATGCAGGTATTTAGTTACGTCATCCAAACTAACATCTTTTTTATGCTCTAACCCTCGCAAAACGCCGCGCTTATAAGTATCAAGATAATACTGCTTAGCAAGCACAGAAATTTCCTCCGGCGTAACTTCCGGTATGCCGGTAGTTTTTGTTTTTGCGGTTACCTGCACCTGTATCGCCTTGCTTAACCCCTGCGTAAAAACTACAGCTCTGCCGGGGACTAAGTTGGAAAGAAACTCTTTCTGCTCTTTTTCTAATGCCATTGTATTGCCGATAATGTCTTTATCATCCTGGGCAAAAATTTTGTGTACTATCTTGGTATTGGTATTCTTTAAAACTTCCGGCGTCATCTTGCTCGGTATCTGGTCAACAATGATTAACGATTCCCTGTACTTGCGCACTTCTGCAAGCATATCGGCAAAAACCTCAACGCCCTGTTTTTTGTTCATACTGTCGCCGGGCGCATAGTTGCTTAACAATCTATGCGCTTCTTCCACCAGCGTTATATGCTGAAAACCAGGGGCTTGCCTGTGTTTATATTTTAAAGCTTCCAAAAGATTGGTAAGGATAAAGCCCATAATCAAAGATTTTTCCGTACCGTTTTTAATTTCTTCCAGTTCAATTACAACTTTTTTATCAAGCAAATCTAAAAAGTTAACAGAACGGCAATTATTAAGCATCATGCCTTTGGCGCCAACAAGCAAGCCCTGCAATCTCGCCCTTATGGAACCAAGGTAATCATCTTTTAATCTCTGGTCAAAGCCCTGGCTTAAAACAATATCTTCTGTTGCTTTAACAAAATCCGATAAAGTCGGAAAAGCATAAACACCGTCGGCAAAAGAATTTACTTCTTCATCATAATCAGGCGGATTCCACGAATTATCGCCAATATTCCAGCCTTTGTCTTCATAAGCCTTATAAATTGCAGCTTCTAATATTTGCGGTATTGCGGCGTCCATATCAAAAGATGCTTCCATGGTGGCTTTAAGCATATCAGCTCTCGAAGTTATCGCTTCGCCCGGTATAAGTTCAAACGGATTTAAATAAAACGGCGCTATATCCTGCCTACCCGGAGTAAAAACAATCAATTCCGGGCAAATCCCTTTAAGAACGCGGTATTCGGTTTTAGCAGGTTCAATAACCAAAAACGGCAATTCCGAATCCAATAGGATATTCTGGCAGGTAGTGGTTTTTCCGCTGCCGGTTACACCGGCAACAAAAACATGCTTATCCAAATTGTTTTTATCAAGCGAGAAAGTAATATTCTTTTCTTCGCCGCACTGCACAAGCTTGCCAATCTCAATTTTATTATCTTCATCAATATTGCCGGTTACATTTAAACCAAAATCAACTTCTTTGCGCAGGCTAAGACCGATTACCTCTTTGCGCGGCAATCCGGTAACAACCGAAACCTCGTTAGACGCCAGCCAGTTAGCACAGTATACTATATTGCCGTTTACGCAATGCGATAATGCAGATGCGGCCCTGTCATCAATTTCATTATCAAATTTGGCTGCCGGTATTTGAAAATTCTTTAAAGCGTTGCAGCATTCAGTGTGCTCTTTTAAGTTAAGCTCGTAAAACGACAGCGCGTTTTGGTTGCCTTTTTCTCCGCAAAATAACGATACAGCAGAATTACCTGCCCTGTATAATGCCGCCCTGTTATCATCGCTGAAAAGATAGATACAAGTTTTAAACAGGCCTTTGCCGCACCCTTCATCTAAACGCGGCAAAAGAATTTTATCAATATATTCTATCCAATAAGCGGCATTTTTGCTGCCCACTTCTAATTGTTCCGTATAATTAGTATTGGTTGCTTCGTTAAAAGATTCACCGCGCGATTTATTGCTGCTGTAATTTTCGGAACAGCTTTTGTTTTTATTATCAGATATACTTTGATTAGTTCCGTTTGAGTGAACCGTAGAAGAACTTTCTGCATATGAATTAGAATACGAATTACTTGTGCCGGAACTTGTTGAATTTGATGTATCCGTACTATGGTCTTCTACATCACTTCTGCCGCGGTCGTTTCTTGTCGAACTTCCAGTAGATTTTGTCTCAGAGTCAGTATGGCTGATTCTATTACTTTCATTTTTCTGCCTGTTTTGATTTTCAGATTTGCTTGCCTGCATCTGTTTCGATGTATCGTGCCGTGTATCATGGGTGATATTTTCCGTTTTTGTCACGGTTGTGCCATCAGAATGCTGTGTGCTTTTGCCAGCCTGACGCCCAATAGAAAAGCTTGAGCTTGTTACTGTGCTGGTCATGCTGACAGTACTTTTTTGCATATTATATTTTGTTAACGGCATTAAAGCGTCGTACACATCATACAAATCCCGCCTTATCTGGTCGGTATCGGCAAAAGTACACGGATGCGCTATAACCACAAAACCAAACCGCTCACCCAGCATAACGTCTATCAGGCGGTCAACACCCTGGAAGCCCTCGTTATTGCTGTCCGATTCTTTAGTTAAACCCGGCACGCCTTCCAAAATGCCAAACCTTTTAGCGTTTTGCAGGCGCTCAAGAATAGCTGTTTTTTCGTCAGCGTCCACAAGCTTAACCATACTGCCGCGGAAATTGCCTTTAATATTTGGTTCAAGCATTTCCGCGGCAATTTCGTATGCCGAAAATGTATTTTGCGTCTGAAAAAACTTATCGGCTGCTACGCCAAAATAAAAATCCACATGATCTTTCTCGCCTAAAATCATATAAATAAAATTATAGCCTTCAAGCCCGCGGAAAGTGCCCAAAATATTTTCTACTGCTTCTTTGCGCGGAGCTTTTTCTTCAAAGGTAATTTCTTTAATATGATATAAAAACAAGTCTTTCGAAGTTAATTTTAAATTTTTGCCAAGCCATGTTCTGCGGCTGTTAAAAACAGTTGTATTAGAATGTTTTTCCAAAAAATCCAATACTTCCCCGCCATATTCTTTGGCATCGTTTAATTGCTGCATAGCTAATCCCTCCGGGTACTATTCTTCCAAGGTCTGCGAATAAATTTTATGCGGCCACGCTTTTTCGTTAAAGCAGCTTATTTCTTCTTCCTCTGCAACCGTATACTGAATTTTATCGGGCGCAGTTTTGCGAATATAAATATTCGCGTCTTCGGATACTTCGTCGCTGTCGATGCTACAAAATACCCTGTTGACTTTAGCGGCAGGCAATTTCCCTTCCAAAGCTTTAGGTTCGGATGTGTAGAACAAATCAAAATTTTCTTCGTCTGCCCAAGTAAATTTTTCCCACTTGTTATAGCCAACGCCCCAGCCGATAACGGGTTTAAAGTTTTCGTTGTGGTCGCTTACACCGAGTAAGTAACGGAACTGAACTTCATTGTTGGCGTCATTATTTTTATTAACGATTTTTACGTCCCTTGCTCCTTTGCGGCTGCGCAGAAGCCCAAATACAACGCCGGTTTTACCGGTATGTATTTTATCAAAATCCATATCTAAATTTACCGGTTTTTCATCATCAATTTTTTCTGCAAATTCGCTATTATTTACCTTATTCTCATGCCTGCTCACAACCTCTTTAATACTCGCTTTAGCTTCTTGCACTTCAATTTTATAAACCGTGCCTAACGGCAAATGCAGAACAAAGCATTTATCGGTAGATTTGCTTTTACAGTTATTTTTAAAAATATTTTCTGCAATGTCTGCTTCTTCCTTTTTAATATATTTTTCAAACAATTCTTTAACTACCGGCGATTTGCTGGAATTGCCTGCCAAAAATATATGCACTGGCAAATTGATGTTTTTATCTTTAAACGCCTTACGGAAAGCCGTAAAGAAGTTCTGTATGCCGCTTTCTATTTGGGCTTTAATAATATTTTCAAGCTTGCCCACATTAACTTTAAGCGGTACTTCCACAAGCTCGCCTTTGTTGGTTAAAAACTTTTTAGAATAGCTTTCGCGGGTAAATTTCGCTTTATAATCACCCTTGCGCTCCCATACCGGGCGCAGTTCTTCTGCCAGCCTTCTGCTGTTAAGATACGCCTGCTGGGAGCCTTCGCCCTTTTCATAAATTAACGTTTCCGCACCGCTGAACCGCTCGCCCTTAGGCGGCAACACAAACGGGATTTGCTTTTCGCGCATTACTTTTAAATTATCTTTATACACTTCATATGCCAACAGCAGCAAAATATTTTCGCCGCCTAAATATACATCGCCGCCGCTGCCGAACTGTGTAATTTTATATTTGCTTCTTCCGTCTTCAGGTATTTCTTCAATGCCAAAGTCAAAATCGGTTGTGCCGCCGCCAAAATCGAACACGCCGTAGCATATGCTTTCGCCGGTATCTTTAGGCTGCAGCTTAAATTCCTGCAAAGCGCTGATGGCATAGGCAGCGGGCTCGCTGGCTCCGGCATAAATTTTAAAGTTTTTCATCACTGCTTCATCTTTAAGCAAGGCAGAAGGCAATGCCTTTTTTAAGCCGCGTTCAAAACTTTTAAGCAGTTTGTCGCGCACGGCAAGTTCATAATTTACCGGGAAAGATAAAACATAGTGCATATAAATGCCGTTATTCATATTGTTGATATAAAGGCCGAGATAATATGCGTAAATTTCAATCGGGTCAAAATCGCCGTCTTTAAGCTCCTGATAGGGTTTAATTTCTATTGTTTTGCCTTTTTTATCGCATAACATTAAACGGCGTTTTTTATCAATAGCCCACTGTTTTAATTCGCTGAAAACAGAATAATAATTAGTCTTTTCATCTTTATCATCCATAATGGCTTCAGCCGCCTGGTGCGAAACCGTAAGCTGTTCCCATTCGGTAAACGGGCGCCCTGCCCTTGCTTTATAATTTTTAACAAAGCCTACTAAATCCCTTAATTCTATAACTGTGGGGTTTTCATAATCTTCCAGCTCCGGCGCTTTGGTAAAATCGCCTTCACCGACGCGCAGCAGGCGTGCTTCGTTTTTAAAGCAGGCAACAACCGTGCTTTTAGTGCCAAAGTCTATGCCGCACACACCGTTTTTTATAACATCCATCTGCGGCGGGCGCGCTATAAAATGCTCTGTTTCCGGCACATCAAATTCAACAGCGTCAGCATCTGCCGGTTCTGCCAATTCCCAATGGCCTAAATTTAAATCCGTCAGCTGCTTTTCCGTATACGGGGATATATTAGCGCGTTTATAATCGCATTCCAATAAATTCTTTTTAAAAAATGTAAAATCACTTAAATTTTTTTTGCCGCTTACAATATCGTTATAAATTGCATTGAAATTAAAATTGTTTTCATTATAAAATCCGAATGCAAATTTTTCGCTTAAAACATCCTGGCAAAAAGCTTTTTTATCAAAATACAATTTAGCTTCATCTAATTTAATATAAGGGCTTAATAAATCATAATGTTCAGAAAACATTTTATAAGCATTTTCTGATGCTTCATCTAAACCATTAGGGATTAAATTATTCTCAAGCCAAAGATTAACACTTTCATTCGGAGTAGATTTAGAATTGACTTGTTTCAAACTTGAATTTAATATCACTAACACATATCTTGAACTCCACCTTGGGATTTGATAATTATTTCTACGATCAACCAATGCGTTATTTTCTATCAAAAACAAATAATAATTGTTTTTATTGTAATTTATATATTCTACATTAGCTTTTACTAACGGATTACTAATTGATATGCCAAAGCTTCGTGTAAATTCCGCTCTACTTGGTACTTTAAAAACAAGTTTACCTATCTTTTTATTAATCTTCTTAATATAACTATCTGCATAATCACTATCCATATATGCTCCATATATCTTATTACTAAACAAAATACTCTGTTCACTATCATACCAAACAGGAAAATTTTTCATTTCAACAAAACGCTTTCCTGCAATATTAGCAGCAGACGCCACAACTGACTTAAAAACAAATTCCAACTCATCGCAAGCTTTTATTATTTCACCTTTCACTAATTCTTTTAAAACATCTTCTGTTAAATATACTTTTTTTATTTCTGTAGTTATATCAGTGCGCAAACTCTGCTTAATTTTAGGTTTCACTACAGTATTTTTCATATCCGTTTTGCTATTCTCATTCACCGCTAGATTTTGCTTACTTTTTGAAATGCTTTCAATATTTTTTACTGCCATTTAAACCACTCCCATTTTTTATTCTACGTGCACAATAGTTTTGCGTATATTTTCGTTATTATAACTATTACTAAAACCAGGCAATATTACCTTGCGTACTTTACCCTGCACCCTGCTGTCCGTATCCAACCGGTGTATTTTTTTATCATAATCGTCGCCTGTTTTTACATCATCAATTTTGTACACAGTTTCTATTTTGGCGTTGTTGGCAAGCCGCAAAAAGTATTCAAAAATTTTCCACAGCAAATATGCCATTTGGGTGTTGTTTTTTAAATTGCGGTCAACCTCATCCCATATCTTTTCCAGCGAAGCATCTTTGGCACCGCCGCAAATAAAAGCTTCAAAGTTTTCTGCGGGGAACACACTTTTTAAAATCTGCTTTTCGCTCGCTTCTAATTTCAAAAACGCGGTATATAAAGCCCAGCCTTCGCCAAAACGCTGTTTTAACTGTTCGCTTTCTTCTGCAAGTTTTTGTTCAAGCGCTTTTATTTTGCTGTTTTGGCTTTCACACTGCTGCAGCAAGGTTTCGTTTTGGCGCTGTAAGTCAGCTTTACCGTTTTCGATATGTGCTTTTTCTTTATTTAGTAAAGCTATCTTATCTTCAAGGTATTTGTTTTCTGCAAGCAGCTGTCCGTAATTTTCATCTAATTTTTTATACTTAGCGGCAGTTTCACTTGCTTCTATATTATATTTTTCTATTGCGTTATTTAAAAATTCTGCCTGGCTTTTTAAATTTTTGTTAATTTCTGTTAAAGCCGTTATTTCTGTTTGCAGCTGTTCAATTTTTAATTTAAGTTCAGTAACCTCCTGCCGGTTATCCTGTTTTAAAGCCGCATCATAAAAGCTGGAGTTATCAGCATTTTTATGCCTAATAACTATTTTTAAAATTTTGTCAATTACTTCCGGTTCATCCAAAAGTTCCAAAAATTCCTTTGTTTTCACTGCATAACCACTCCTTGCTGACGCAGTTTTTTGTTACCTATAAATATATTATAAACCATAACATAGCCAATTATTGTCAATACTCACTTATAAAATTCATTTCAAAAAAATCATATATTTATAAGCACTTAATTTTATTCTAATATTATAATTATATCACAACTGATAAATTTTGTCGGAAGTAAAATTTACATATAATTTAAAATTTACTAAATTATTCTATTTTTACTACATGAATCATAACAATATAACATTTTATCTACAAATTAACCCACAAAACAAAAAAGAGCCTTCGAGATTTTCTCTCGAAGGCTCTGAACCCTTGAATTTGGCGGAGTGGCAGGGATTTGAACCCTGGCGGGAGTTGCCCCCCCTAACGATTTAGCAAACCGTCCTCTTCAGCCACTTGAGTACCACTCCAATTGACTTACTTAATTAGTATACACTATGTTTTGCTGTTTGGCAAGTATTTAAAGCAACAATTTTAAATTTTTTCTGCGTTTCTGCGCGGCCGCTCGTATTCCACATCGCCGTTGGCCAGCGCCCACAAATAAAAACTGGCTACCGAAGCATACGGACTGTAACGTTTATGGTACTTTTCTGCCAGCGCCGGAGTTATTTTTTTATGCCCGTACAGCCTTTTAAGCCCGTTTTGAATAGCAGCGTCACCAAAACTCAATATATTTTTACGCCCCAGCGAAAAAATCAACTGCATTTCCGCCGTCCATTTGCCGATGCCGTCAAGTTTTACCAGTTCTGCAATAACTTCTTCATCAGCCATATCCGCAAAAGCGCCAAAATCAATTTCGCCATTAAGCACTTTTTGCGCCAGTCGTTTAATATACACGGCCTTGCGCCCGGATAAGCCGCAGCCGCGCAGCTGCTCCTCCGTTACTGCGTCAATAGCCTGCGGCGTAACAGCACCGCCCAGCAATTCCGTAAAGCGCCGCCATACGCTTGCTTTGGCGTGGCGCGATATTTGCTGCCCCGCAATGGAATTAACAAGCGATACGAAAATATCGGGGTATAATTCTCTTTGAATAACCCCTGCTTTTTCGATAACGGCAGCCAGACGCTTATCTTTCTTTTTTAAATAATTCAGTTCTTTTTCACCGTATTCAAAATAAAGCATAGCGCTCCCATAATAAAAAACGCGCCTGAAAGGCGCGGTAAAATCGTGGCGGAGAGGGTGGGATTCGAACCCACGGAGGCTTGCACCTCGCTGGTTTTCAAGACCAGAGCCTTAAACCACTCGACCACCTCTCCCTGCTAATTTTTTATTATATGATAAATATGCTTATCAGTCAAGCGTCATTACTTTAAAATTTCATCCGTACGCGCCAGCACAAAGGCTTCCGTTTCCAGCGCTTTGGCCTCCAGCATCTGCATTTTTGCCGCAGCCAGCTCCACATAAGCGGCGTCTTTAATAAGCCCAAGGTTAATTTTTACGTTATATAACGCACTGCGCAGCGCTGCCCTTGCCACAATGGCCGATACCGTTCCGTCGCTGATGGCATTGGGGTTGCCGATTACAATAATCCTGCGGGCCAAAAGCAGTACCTCCATGCTTTTTTCGGCAATCTGCATGGGAACATCAGCCGCCGCAACCGCTGCCTGCTGTATTGCAGCCGTACGCGCCGCTTTTTCTTCATCCGTTGTTTTGGGCATTTTATAGGCTGCCATAAATTTGCCGAATACAGCCGCATCATCATCTGCAAGCGCCGTCAATTCTTCGCGCATTTTACCGGCAGCGGCAATAATCTGTGCAGTTTGCTGCTCATTTTCTTCGCTGCCTGCTTTGCCCACAGTTAAATTGGCAAGCATGGCCGTAAGCGCCGCCGCAACAGCCCCGCAAAGTGCCGAAGCCGCACCGCCGCCCGGTGTCGGCGCTTTGGACGCCAGTTCTTCCAAAAAAGTTCCGCAAGTTATAGTGCTTAAATTTTCCATATTAACCTCCCGTTACTTTAAAATCAAACGCTTATTATTATAATCAAAATTTATTTGCCCTGCCTTTTTCAGCGCCGTGCTTAAAACATCAAGGTCCTTGCTGCTTTCGCGGATAATTTCCGCCCCTTTTACAGAGGTATAACCGTCCCCGCCGGAAAGCAGAAAATCATTAACAGCAACGCTGTAATATCTCTCAGGGTTCAGCATACTGCCGTCTGCCAACTGCACAGATATTAACCTTCCGCCTTCCTGCGCAGTTAAATCTGCCGTTACGGTAAGCCCGGCAAAACGCACCCTGCCAATTTCTTTACTGCACAGCCCGTGCTCCAAAGCCTTTAAAATATCGCTGCCGCGCAGCCGCACAACATATAAGGTATTGTTAAACGGGAAAATCTGCTTCAGCTCTTTCAGCGTAACATTGCCCGCAGGCAGGTTGGAGCGGATTGCCCCGCCGTTATAAAGAGTTATATCCGTTTGCAGTTCGCTGTTAATTAAATCCATAAAATAATCAGCCAGCGGCGATTCACCATACTTTTCGTTAGCAAGATACTGCGTATTATAAGCCAGCACCTTACTGTAAACGGCATCGACTCGCTCAAAATACGGCTGCAAAAACGCAGCTGCCTTGCTGTCGCGTTCTTGCGTTAAAGCGTCGGTTTCATAAACATTGGCCTCAGCTTGTGTAATTTTGCCGGCATCCGCATCATAAAACAGTTTTATATGCCCTATTTGCCTGCCGTATTCACCTGCCTGCACTGCCGGAATACCCTTATAAGAGCAGGCAAACACGGTATGGCTGTCGCCTGCTGCCACAGCGTCAATGCCTTTCAGGTTATCCAGTACCGGCACTATTGCGCCTGTCAGCGTAACGTTTTCCAGCTGTCCGCCGATATGCGCCAAAAGCACAACTATCTGCACGCCGTTTCTGCGAAGTTCCGCAGCATATTTATTTGCAGCTTCTGCCGGAGAGGTAAGTTTCAGCCCTGCCACCCGGTCCGGCTTTACTTTTTTAAACGCCTGCTCATCAAGCACGCCAATAATGCCTGTTTTTATGCCATTGCGTTTAACCACGGCATAAGGCGCAAACGGTGCGGGAATATTGCCGTTTGCATCTGTAATATTAGCCGCCAAAAGCGGAAAATCAGCGGCTTTGGCCTGACGCACAATAGCCGGGAAATTATAATCGAAAGCATGGTTGCCTGCACAATTTGCGGCAAACCCCATAATATTCATGGCTTCCACAGCATTCAAACCGTCAAAGCTGTCTGCATCGATGCTGCCGGACAGCATATCGCCGCCGCCAACAATAAGCGTGCCTTTTGGATTAGCTGCCGTAAGTAAATTAAGCGCAGCAGCCAAACGCGCAGCGCCGGGCGCATTTTCTGCGGCACGCAGCCTGCCGTGCAAATCGTTAACGCTGTAAATATCTATCTGTACCGGCGCGGCCTCTGCAAAAAAGGCTGCGCAGCACAGCAGGATTACAAAAAATAAATTTATAAGCCGTTTCATAACATCACCAACAAAATAATTCTGCCTGCATTATTCGCTGCCGCTTGGCAAAATACCTGCAAAAAAAGCAGGGTATTAATCCCTGCTCTTATTTTGCTCCAGATATCTTTTTACAAGCACCGCCGCAGCATAGCCGTCCAGCGGTTCCGGCGGCACACGCAGCCCTTCCGGCAGCAGCGCACGCCAGCCGTGCGGCTTGTTAAGCTGCCAGTACAAAGTGCGTGCCTGTTCCGTACTGTGTTTTTCGTCAATTTCTATTACCGGCACGGCAGTAAAAATCTGCGCCAGCACTTTATGCACCGGCTGCGTATTGGTGCCGTTGCCGATAATTACCGCCTGCGG
>UMCR01035586.1_pt1 | contig 15835 bp, 18 predicted proteins | sample 1964301 | NCBI WGS metagenome assembly UMCR01 (sample SAMEA4835975, study PRJEB28245) | human gut metagenome | biome: gut microbiome; material: fecal sample | place: Denmark | collected 2008
TCGGAAGAACAAATTTACAACTTGCTCTGGCACTCACAACCCACAGCGAATTGCGTAAACCGAACAACTTTACTCCACGTACCTGAAACCAACGCCAGAGCTAACTTGTAAATTTTTCTGTAGAAAGAGAATGTCCCCTTTTTCTGTCACATCGAGAAACCTTATATTTAGAACAGTCTCCTCCGCAAATCCATCCCTCTGAACAGACCACGCAGTTAAACAGCAATTTCAAATATCACTATTTTTTCCCGTACATTGTTTCCGTCAAACAGATCTCTGCAATCAATTTCATCGGAAAACAACAATTCCTCTACGGTCATCAGATAAGCTATGTATTCATCGGATGGATAATAGAAAAACAACTTTACTGTTCTCCTGTTTTCATAATAAGAATTCAAAATCCGGGCAATTACTTTTTTCAGCAGTTCCAGCGAAAAAGGATAAAAAAAATCAACGCTTCCTTTTCCGCAGCCGTAGTCAAGCAATGTGTTTTCCTTTCCTGATTAAATAATAATTCCGTTGCAATGATCAATTTCATGCTGGATGATCTGCGCCGTCCAGCCGGAATATTTTCCGTGCTGTTGTTTAAAATTCTGATCCAGATAATCTACTTCGATCTCCTTATATCTGGTACAGTTTCTGGCTCCGTCGAGTGACAGGCAGCTTTCCTCGGTCTGATACTCCCCGGATTTCTTTGTTATCACGGGATTTACCATTGCAAACTGAAACGGTCCGGCCGCTACAACGATAATTGCTTTGTTTACGCCAATCATATTTGCAGCCATGCCGACACAGATTTCCCGGTTGGCACGCAGGGTGTCTAAGAGATCGGTGATTACCTGCCTGTCGGCTTCTGTGGCAGGGGTTGCTTTTTTTGAAAAAATCTGTTTGCCTTTTACGATGTTTTTAATCATAATGTTATCTCCACTTTTCTTTTTACAGCATACAGCAGTGTATCATTTATCAGATCCGTAATTCGATGAAGTTTTTTTCATACAAAGACATCAAAAAACTGATGGCTGATTTGAAAGCTGTAAGACGGTTGATTTATTCCACCAATGCAATTGAAGGATTCAACCGTCAGCTCCGGAAAGTGACCAAAAGCAAAACGGTTTTACCGTCGGATGACAGCCTTTTAAAAATGCTTATCTGGCAGCCATGGATATCACGAAAAAATGGATTGACCACAGGCAGGACTGGGGTCAGATCCATTCCCAGCCGGAACTTTATTTTGAAGAACGTCTGACCGGGCTCCTATTTTTGTAATCTCTTCGGTAACCAGCTTCATCTGGTTTTCACCATAGATGACTTTCACTTGCTTTATTGAAACAGATTTTGTTTCCCCATATACCTTTTTAATAAAAAAGTACAAAAATACGGAAACGTGACTATATTCTCACTGATTCCCACATTCCCCGCCATGAGTTTAATTCCATGCTTAATATCTGTATAAGTATCACTTTTTATTAGTTGGCGCATAGATTTGGCACGATTCGTATTTGCTTTTACTTCTACTGGAATCAGTTCATTTGCGCTTCGAATAAAGAAATCTTCTTCTAATGTAGAATTATCCTTCGAATAATAATAAAGCCCATATCCCTGCTTTACCAATGCCTCTGCTGCAAAATTTTCATAAAGCGCACCTTTATAAATGCCAAGATTTTTATTTGCACGCAAGTCAATTTGTGATTCATCGTCCAGACTTGCCACCAATAATCCGGTATCCGAAATATATACTTTATATTTGCTTTCATCCACATTTCCTTTTAATGGCAATTCCGGAAATTGCAAACATTCACATACATTAATAAGCCCGGCATCTTTCAACCACTCTACACATCCCATATAATCCTTAGATCTTCCGCCCTTAGAGACTTTCGAATATTGAAATTTTTTATTTTCTTTAGCAAGCTGTGCTGGAATTGACCGATATACACTCAAAATTTTCGCCTTATCCAGCCCTTGTGCATACTTTACAATATCATTTTCATAATCTACCAATAATTGATGCTGCAAATCAAGCGAACCCTCAAAAGTTTCTCTTTCAATATAACTTGATACAATCGCAGGCATGCCCCCTAAGATACAGTATTCCAGAAAAAGGTTTGAAAAAATCATTTGCTCTGCTTCGGAAAAAGCAACTCCTTCAAGCATATGACAAAGCATATCCGATATTGCTTCTTCCGAATACCCTTTTGCCCACAAAAACTCTTCAAAATCCATGGAGTACATCTGATAATCTGTTTTATACCCCACACTGATACTTGCAATTCGCTGATACTGCACCCCAAGTAATGATCCAGAACATATAACGTCGTATTTTCCATTTTCTTTAAAAAATTTAAGCGCGGTTGCAATCTCCGGGAAATCCTGGATTTCATCAAAAAAAATCAGTGTTTCGTTTTCTTCAAAATGTTTCGTCGGATCAATCCTGCTGATCAGCTTGATAATATGTTCTGCTGAAAACCCTTCCTCAACAATAACTTTATAAGATGGCTCTGTAATAAAGTTGATCTCAATTACATTTTTATAATTTTCCCGCGCAAATGTTCTGATCGTCTCTGTTTTTCCGACCTGTCTTGCGCCCTTTATTATCAGAGGCTTTCGATCTGGATTTTTCTTCCACTCCCTCAAAAATGCGTCTGCTTTTCGAACTAAATATCCCATATTGTGTACCTCCACAGTTTAAGTGTATCTATTATACACCTTTTCATGCAAACTTTTATAAGGATTTACATTTTTATGAGTGATTTTTTTCTTCAATATTACATTTTCATGAGCGAATTATATTTATTTTTTACATTTTTATGAGGAAATTTACTTTTTTCGAGAGTCTATCTTGATCGTTTCTATCAATTTTTCTGTTGTTTAATTAAGCAAATGTTAATTTTTTACCAACCGTAACGCATACCTGCATAAAAAATCGATGGCTTAGAATACATTGTTCCAAGCCATCGTAAAAAGCTTACTATTCTGTCGATTCTGCCGTATCCGACTTCACATGATTTTCTTTGATATCCCATGTGATCGTATACTCTTTTCCTAACATCGTACCCATATTTTTTACATAATCCTCTAACATAGACTGCACCCTTTGTTGTGCCTGTGCTAATAAAACAATATCATTTGCTGCTGTCTTCTCCATTTCTTTCTCTGCCTTTTTATAGGCTTTCGTCTGATCATCTGCATCCGCTATTGCTGAATTTTTTGCATAATAATAGGAATCCTTGGTAATGCTGTCGGGATTTGGTTTTGAACTTAATACCTTTGCTTCTGGAATATGTATTTTTACATTTTCACCATCTACTTTTACATCTAACTTTGAACTATCAATGCCAAGTGTAACTATCCCATCATAACTGATCCAAAAATTTTTATCTTTTTTCCATAATAAATAACCAGAAGCATTTTCTTTCTTTTCATTTTTCTTTTCCTCATAAATTATTGTTTATGACAAAGAAAAGGACCTTTCGATCCTTTTCTTCATCCCACCATCATAAAGCAGATCCTATTGGATTTCTGCAAGCTTTTTCACAATACGTGCCTGCACTTTTGTATAGTAGGCGGCATCCGCAGTCGACAGATTATCCGTATCTACGTCATTTAACTTCTGCATGTAATCGGCATATTTCGTCATATAATCCGCATAATCATTTAACATTCCCGCCACATCATCAGAATTTTCATACTTTTTCATAAACTCGATATATTCATCAAAGAAATCTTCATAACTATCCATCATCTTCTTAAAATCCGCATCAACTGCCCCATCTTTCTTTTTAGAACTGGTTTTCTTTTTCTCCTTCTTATCAGTCTTTGAGGAATCTTTGGATGTATCTTTTGCGTTTTCCGAGTCATCCGTTTCTTCCGGCTCCTCTGTTTCTTCCGGCTCCTGCGTATCCTCCGTATCATCGTCCAGGTCATAGATATCTATATTCATTGTCTTTTTCCTTTTATCATAACTCAGCGAGAGCGTATATCCATCTTTATTCTCTGCATCATATGAATCTTCCGTCCCATAATAATCCACATTAAATCCGTTTTCCTTACATGCATTTATATAATCTGCAAACTGTGATTTCGACGTATTAAAAACGTCAATTTCAAAAGAATCTTCTGCATCCAATACAATTTCTCCGTATTTCGATTCCGGAACAGGCAACGATTTTACCAGCGTACTTGTCGGCCAATGATACTCTGTTTCTTTCGTCTTCATAGCATTACAACCACTAAGATTTCCCAAAATCATTATTCCACAACACATTACCATCATTAATCTTTTTTTCATTTCTCTTTGTCCTCCCTTTTTTGATCCTGTTTCATTTTTCTCAACACCGCTATGTAATCCATATACGTTTTTTCCTCGGTGTTTTTTTCTGTCGGAACCGGTAACATCCCATTTTGCTGTACATATGAAATAAATTCCATCTGTCCGTTAAGCTGTCTGATCTGTTGCCTGAGCCCTCGGATTTTCTTTTCCAGATACTGTTTTTGTTGTTTCTCCGAAAGTGTCAGAAGATACTTGATTTCCTTCAGATCAAGCCCCATTGCCCGATACACCAGGATCTCCCAGAGACGTTCCAGTGCAGCATCATCATACAGTCGATAATTGTCTTTCGACCGCTGGGCAGGCAATAGTCCTTCATCATCATAAAACTGCAAAGTTCTCTTGCTCACTCCTGCCAGCCGGCTCACTTCGTTTACTTTTTTCATTACGGCCTTTACCTTTCCCCGTACTTTTCAGCATAAACTATCACGCATACGTGACCGCAATACTGATTTCCAGAAATGCCATTTCTTGGTTGCATAAAGACCTTTGAAAATTTTGCGAGGTAATATTTCCAGAAATAAAAAAGCTCTGGAAAACATCTGTTTCCCAGAACTTTTTATCCTTTATTATTCATTTTTCTTACAAACCTGCCGGATCAGCTGAATCAGTGCCACCACTGCCAATGCTATATACCCATAATCATCACAAGAAAACCCGTCTTTCTTCTTAAAAGCCCAGATTTTCATCCACCAGAATAATCTGAAACCGTCCTTTGACCCTGCTGAATCGGGTTGTCAGAATCTGACAGCAGATGCACTGTGGACTTTTACAGTCAAAACAGCTTCCGTTTTTGGAACATGGTGTGTCAATGCCAAATCGCTGTGCATTAATCGGCGCCGCCTCATTCCGCGCACGGTGCAGGGCGTCTTCCTCGGATTTTACGACTTTGTTCATACCCACAATCAGCAGAACATGCTTTGGTCCATAGGCATACGCAGCCACACGATTGGCATTTCCGTCAATATTGATAAACACGCCATCCTCGCTCATGGCATTGACACTGCCCAAAAAATAATCCGAGCTGAATGCTTTCCTCGCAATCTCCTCTTTTTCCTCCGGGGTTTTTACTTTATCCCGGTCATAAAATTCATAATCACCGTTGGAAACGGCATCGTAGAGACCACACTCCTTTACAGAAGTTGCACCGCCCATGTTGATACTGCTGCCCTTCGGGATCAATTCGAGTGCTTTCTTTACGGCCTCTTCTTTTGTCTCTACATAATATGCTTCCATGTTGCGGGAATTAAGTGCCTCCACAACACGCGCTCCCAGCTTCTCATTTCTCATTTTTCTTACGTCCATTGTGTAAACCTCTTTTCCAAATAGCTACGCTATGATTTCATACTGCATCAGTTCATATTTGAGTCTGCTTCCCTCCATAATTTCCGGTGGAAGCAGTGCCCGTGCCACAAGTTTCAGATCATCACTTTCGATATCTGTCCTCTTTAAATTTGCATAATCGCCGTCAATACTGACAACTTCATAATACCATGTTTCCATATGTCACCTCCATTTTTAATCTCACAGGCTGCTTAACGGTGCTACATGAATATGATGTTTTACATATTTGTTGATCCCCTGTACCAGTCCGTCCGCAAGTTTTTGCAATTTCCTGTCACTATGATCCGAACACTGGTTGCCCAGTTCAATATCAACAGAAGGAATTGTACTGTATGAAGTCTGCGTCAGGTCAATCTCCGCAGCTCCTGTCCCGCTTATTTTCACTTTTTTAGAACGCAATCCCTTAATCAAAGCTTTTCCCAGAGCATCATGTTCTTTCCAATAAGAAGCAACCGGTTTTCGGTTTTTCAGCTGTTTCGGAACAGAAGCATAAAAACATCCTTTGTCATAGGAAAGTCCGTCACTGTCCCAATGCAGTGCAATATGACAATCTGCTACATTATTACATATAACCGTGCGCGCCACATTATCCAATTGTACATCCTTTCCATCCCGGACCATGAGCACATCATACCCCTCTGCCAGCAGTTTCTTTTTCAGAATCCGTGCCATACGAAGCGTCACATCACGTTCTGCCGTTCCGTCCCGAAATGCCATTCCATCTGAAACCGCCACTGCTTTCACAGAGCCTGCCGCTGTCGTTCCTCCGGTCACCTTTGCAGAGCCATCCGGATGACACAGCGTTTTGACCGATGAACCGCCTTTCGTTCCATGTCCCGCATTGACTGCAATCACAATGTCCTTCCGGTTCTTTTTCGCCTTGTACATAACGGCATAGCCCGATGTAATTCTGGCATGATCCGCATATTTCCAGGAAGAGTCCAGACATATTTTCTCCTTCCCCTTCGCATATCCGCATATCGGGAAACTGATGACCATCAAAAATACAATTAGAAATACTATCCCCTTTTTCATATACACTCCTCTTTCTAAACATTCGACAGTTTTTATCCCCCTGTAGGAGCAAAATATCTTTTCACTGTCTTTACTCTACCTCATTTTTTATGGTAACACAAGATAAAATCCCCGTGTCGTTGCATTTCAGTGCCTTTAAGAGTATCATTACCATGATACGAATTTTAGGAGGATAAATTTATGAAATTAAAAACAAGACAAATCACCGTTACAGCAATTTTACTCGCAATCTGCATTGTAAGCCAGTTTTTCAAAAATGTGAGTGTATACCTTACAGGTCCGATCATCAACGCTGCCCTGATTCTGACCACTGTCTATGCCGGGCTGGCATGCGGCATTATCTTAAGTATCATCACCCCGATCACATCCTTTTTCATCACCGGAAGCCCGATTATGGCAGCCATTCCGGCAATGTTTCCATGCATTATAATCGGAAATGCAATTCTCGTCCTTGTTGTTGCCCTGCTCCACAAAAAATTCGGGGAAAAAGCAGGACTTCCGGTATCTGTTGTGATCGGTGCTGTATTAAAGGCTCTGTTTATGGGAATTCTTATTTCTCTTATTATCTTACCAAATATGTTGCCTGCAAAAATGCAGCCAATGTTACATGTTCTGCAGCTGCAGTTTTCTGTCACGCAGCTGATTACTGCCCTGATCGGCGGGGTGTATGCAATCATTATTCTTGCAATATTGCAAAATACCACTCTCGGTGAGCAACGGTAAAAACATGAATGGATGCCATATAAAAAGAGAACCCCCCGGTAGCCGCCGCTACTGAGGGGTCGTTTTGTGCGCATCACTTTCAGCCACACATTTATAAAATTTTATTCCATATTTTTAAGTGCCTGATCCATCGGAATCTTCTTGATTCTCTGGAAATCAAATACCATAACAATCAGATATCCGATCAGCACAAATCCAAACATTTTTGCATAACCAATCGGTGTTACGCGAAAAGCGAACCAGCCGCTGTAGGAAAAGAGCATCATCCGCCATGCCGCGGCCATAACAAGTGTTCCAAGAATCACACTGATGAGATCCGCGATTACAACCACAATACTCGTCGAAAGCAGATACAGACTCGCGATCTCTTTGTTTTCGTACCCAAGGATTTTTGTCATGGAAATTGCATTCTCATTCTTTTCAATGATCAGCTTTGTCAGAAGATAGATCATAACGGCTGCCAGAAGGATACACAGTACCTGAAAATATGTCATGTAAGAACCCATGGAATGATCCAGCTGATCTGCCATTTTTGTAATATCATGGATTGTAATAGTTGTTGCAATGTTATCCTCATCAATATCGGTAATTTTACTGTCGGATAAGAATCCGCTGAATTCATTTTCCTTCAGTTCAAATACCTTTCCGTAATTGTCAATGGACATAAAGACCGCAAGGCTCTGGGATTTATGATACAGTCCTGCTACTTTAAACTTATAAGATTTGTTCTCATACTTTTCATCCAGCGATACCGTATCGCCGGCTGCAAGCCCATATTTATCGGCAAACGAAGCGGAAATATAAACTTCGTTTTTCTTAAGGGAACTTAACTTTTTAATCTTTACATAGTTACTGTCATCCGCGATTCCGTATACGGAAATTTCCTCATCGATCGCATCACTCTTTTTTACAAGTGATGTCATGTTAAACTTTTCGGCATCTTTGTTTTCCGTTGTAATCCGTTTAGTTGCTGACCTCCGGACAACTGGTTCGGCAGTTTGTAGCGGTGCTCGTAAAGTTCGAGCGTATGTAACAGATCATCAATATCAAGGGCGTTATCAATGCCTCCGATGATATTGAGCAGTGTGGATTTTCCGGAACCGGATGGTCCTAACAGCACACAGAACTCCCCTTTTGCAACGGAAAAATTCATGCCGCGGAGTACTTCCTGACGCGTCTGTCCGCTTCCGAATCCTTTCTTTAAATCTACAATTTCCAAAAACTTCTTTTCTTCTTCTGACATAGAAACTCCCTTTCTTTTTGGTTTTACTTTTCATACTAATATTAGTTTTATCTAACCTCTGGTTCTTTTTTTAGGTCTCCCGCAAAAAGCGAAAGACCTGTGCTTCTTTTCTAAACCTTTTGTCCAAACGCGGACGATCTGTGCTTCTTTTCCCGACCTTCCGTCAAAACATGCGGACAGCCTACGGTCTGACGAGTCCGTACCAGCCTGCCAACAGATATTTTACACCTTTTTCCGCAAACCGCAGTGCTTCTTCCTCGTCATCCATGTGCGTTACCATAAATATAAACATATCGATCTGTGAATGGGACATCCAGTGTACAACGCTTTGTTCCACCATCGGCACATGGTAAGCTTTGCACATCGCTTCACAGATAAATGCATTGTGCTCATCCATCTGGTCGACCAGCCGGTCCGGCATACGTTCCATGCTTGATCCCTGCGCTTTTGTCAGCACTAAAAGCACTTCATCCCGGTAGGTGTACAGTTCATGGACAACCTGTGCGACTGCTTCAAAATCGCTGCTGTCATCATGCTCTTTTGCTTTGCCGCTCTCCATCTCCCTGACTTCAAAAGAAAAATGCTCCCGCAGAATTTCATTGAGCCGATCCATAAAATTTCCTACCACCTCACAGAACAGATCGTCCTTGTCCTGAAAGAAAAAATACAGTGCCCCTGTGGTCACACCCGCCTTCTGGCAGATTCCGCGGAGAGACGCCCCCACAAACCCTTTTTCCATAAATTCTTTTTTGGCACATTGGATCAGGTGTATCTTCGTCTCGCTGTCATGTATTTTCTTTCCTGCCATGGTACGCTCCCTGTAAATAAAAATGTAACATAACGTTGTTATGTTAGATAACACCGTTATGTTACATCATTCCCATGTCTATGTCAATAGAAACACTTATGCATTTTTCTGTTTGTGTTTATCATAAGCTGCAAACATGCCGGCAAGCAGTGTTCCGGAAATAGAATGCCAAGTGCAGGAAACTGCGCAGATGATCGCAGACTCCGGTGTTGCGGAAAACTGTGCGGTCGTTGTGGCAAGGTTTGTTGCCAGTCCCGCATTCTGCATGCCAACTTCGATGGCAATGGTTCTCTTTTTGGCGGTATTCATGCCAACAAGTTTTCCTGCTCCATAACCAAGCAGATAACCAAGTCCATTGTGAAGAAAAACAGCTACAAAGATTACAGCTCCGGACTGGAAGAACTTCGCGCCCTGGGAAGATACCACACCACCGACAACACACGCCAGCCCCAGTACTGCCACACCCGGCATAATTTTCTGTAACTCACTGAACATTTTCTTTTTCCCCAGCAGATAGTTTAAAAGGAAGCCCAGTGCTACCGGAAGAATAACCGTTTCCACAATGGAAACAAGCATTGGCAGTGCCTTGATGGAAATATTGGTTCCGCTTGCCAGAAGAGAAACCATAAGTGGTGTCATGATCGGGGAAAGGATCGTGGATACGGTTGTCATTCCCACGGAAAATGCCACATCTCCACCACAGAGATACGACATGATATTGGATGACACACCACCCGGACAACAACCTACCAGAATGAGTCCCAGTGCAATGCCGGCAGGAAGATGCAGCACTTTCGTCAGTGCGAATGCCAAAAACGGCATAATCAGATACTGTGCCAGTGCACCAACACAGATATCGAATGGTCTCTGTGCCAGAATCTTAAAATCCTGCGTTGTCAGTGTCAAACCCATACTGAACATAATAATACCGATGATGATTGACTGACTTGTAAACTTATTGGAAACCGGATCGGTAAATAACTGATGGTTTACCCATCCCATCATTCCCGGAACGATAAATGTTACTACCGCAATTGCAATTACCACAATTGATGTGTAGTCCGATAACCATTTGCTGAGTTTTTGTAGTGCTTTCATAAACTTTTCCTCCTTGGTCTGTTCACTGAAAAACGAATTCAGACATTAAAAAAGCCCCTTCCCAGATACTACTCTGGAAAGGGACGAATAAAATCCGCGTTACCACCCTGATTCCACAGAAAAACTCTGTGACACTTCACATACCAACATATGCTATCCCATAACGGAGGAAACCGGCGAAGTTTACTCACAGTTGTCTGCTTTCAGCCCGCTTCTTAGAGAGGATCATCCATATCCGGCTACTACCTGTTCGCACCACCCACAGGCTCTCTGAAAATAACGATAAGATACGATGCTGTTCTCGTCAACGAATTTCGGTGAACAATATTTTCTTTTCGATGATTATTATATTCCCCTGTACAGATATGTCAAGGAAAATTTTTTCCACCAACGCTTTTCTGATTGACCTCTCCGTTTGCCCTTATGGGACATACATTACATCTTTTTCTCTATATGTCCCCACAACTTTCCATCAGTCTTTTTCAAAATGCTGATAATCCTTCGAATGTGTCCAATCGCCGCCCCAGGTAAATCCATATCTGGTAAAAAGCTTGTAACACAGATCATCGTGATCAATCTTGTGCGGAAAATTCCCACTCCGGTCAACATATGCTTCTGCGTTTGCAGGCTCAATCGACAGCTTTCCGTTGACGGTTTTTACATATGGGTTATAAAGCGTATTGATATCAACTGCCATGCCCAGACCGTGTTTTGAGATTTTTGTCGTGTGGGAAATGAAACGGAAATTAAACGCAGAGGAATTGTTATCGCTCATGGATGCCTCATCATCCGCATCGTATTCATCCACCAGCCGGACTTTTTCAATGGGATATTCTGCCTCATACAACTGCCTGAAAATGGCAAGGACATCCTCTGCAATGGCTTTATTTACCACAAGTTCTCCCTCTTTTGTCTGACCGTCAAACCCCATGTGGAGCACATGAAGATAGCGGAGATCTTCCCGCGGTACGGTACAGTCTGCCTTGTATGATTTTCCCTGCATCTTCTCAAAAATATCGTCCGGGATTTTGGAAATATAGAACGCTTCCTCTGTGATACTTTTGTTCATGTTTTGTTTTTTCTCACTCAGTTCTGTCCCTGAAGTCCTGTGATCCTGTTCTTTTTCACTGTTCTCCTGATCCGCAACCTCAGACTTTTTTGTGTTTGATTTTTCCGGATGCCGGATCAGACGGCTTCCGGTTACGACTGCGGCGGCTGCAAGTAACACGGCCGCAGTGATGATCATTCCTTTTTGTTTTTTCACCAGTTTCTCCTTACTGACACGTTTCCCTTTTCTGTAAACATAAAAATTCATCCGCTTCAACATGATAACACCGCTAAGCCTACGCTATCGAAAAAAGTGTCATGTGAAAGCCCGAAGGCCGCATTTCTGCACGGATGAATTGTGTATATTTTAGCACTGATTTTTGGGATTTGCTATATTTTCATAACAAAAAATGCATTTTTCTTTTAATGCACCCTCGAAAAATAATCCATCAGAATTCCCTTAATATGATTATACCTTCTGGCATAAGAATTTTCCACCCGTATAATCTCCATATTGTGTGCCTGACAGATGGCATTTTTCTTCCGGTCGCGCTCCTGCACCACCGCATCCTCAAAATGCTCTTTCCCGTCAAGTTCGATTGCCAGAACCGGCAGTTCCTTTTTTCCCTGTTTTTCGTACACAACAAAATCAAAGCGCCCCATATAAAACAGATCATCATATGTCATGTTGTCCTGAAACACCTGCGATATGGCAACTTCTTTGTGGATCACATACTTACTCTGGGAAAGCCAGATATTTTCGAGCGCATGCGTCAGGTTTTCGAGAAATGCATTTTCGGTAGCGGTAGAAAACGGCTGGATGCCAAGTGCACGGGAACTGATATGTTTTTCCGTGATCTCTGACTTCCCGTTGGTTTTGATGTACTGCGCAAGTTCATAAAGATCATCGTCTGCCTGTCCTGCATGCAGACGCTCCAGTTCTTTGCTGTCTGCAAGCAGAACAAGTTTGTCTTTCGCCCGTGAGGTTGCAACATTGATCAGTTCCTTATTGTTTTTCAGCCACTGATAGGTACCGACATTGGTGCGGTCGGACAGTGCCGTGGAAAAAAGCACCACATCCTTTTCATCTCCCTGAAAAGCATGCACCGTTCCACAGACTAAATTTTCGAGGTGGTTTTCTTTGATCGCCTGCTCGATCAGTGCCCGCTGGTTTACAAACGGTGTGATCACCGCGATACTTTTGTCCGTGTTCTGCTTCGCGTATGCAATGACCTCGTCTGCTTCCGCCGGAGATGTATTTTTGATCCCGGCACGGTCACTTTTTACATCTACATAGACAAGTGGCTCCGGCTCTTTGCTTTTTGAACAGATCTGCAGTTTGGAATTGTAATATTTTTTATTGTTAAATCCAATAATTTCTCTGTTGCAGCGGTAATGGCTGCGCAAAAGCACTTCATCACTCACCGCATCACATGCCAGATACGTTTTGTAAATCGAATTCTTTCTGTAATCATATTCCTCTGCCACATGATACCGCCGTCGCAGCTTGCGGTTGATCAGTTCTCCGAGCAGAATAACCGGATTCAGCTGCTGCGGATCTCCCACAAGCATCAGTTTCTCTCCACGGATAATCGGGACAAGAGAGATCGCAACATTGCACTGGCTGGCCTCGTCCATAATAGTCATGTCAAACAACGGCTCCGGTTCCCCGATCTTATGTGCCGATATGCAGGTAGTGATAATAACCGGAAAAACACGCTGCAGCTTCTTTACATTTTCGGATTTCTGCATGTATTTGTTGAATGCCCGCGCCTGTGTCTCTGGATTTTCTCCAGAATCTAAAATCTCCCGCAGTTCCTGATATTTGGGTTCTTCGAGTGTCTTGATATAACGCGCAGACGTATAAAATAAATACTGATAAAATTCTTCTTCGTTGCGGTCGAGAAGCTGCAGGGCATCCGAATCAGAAATTTCGCCAATCTGGTGGATTCTCTGATCGAGCCTCTGCATCTGGTATCCCTGCAGGTCCATCTGAAACGGGAGCAGATTCATGGCATTTTTAATATGTTCCTGGTATTCCATGAGATGCGAAAGTGTCTCTTTCCGCTCCTTTAAATCCAGAATTTCCTCATACTCTTTCAGTCTCGCAGAAAGACGTTTTGCACGGTCAACCCGGTCATCCTTGCGCTTATCGAGCGTGGACGTAAATATTTTTACGGTCTGCACCTGATTGCGCAGGCGGTTGATGTAGCTGATTGCAGCTTTAACTTTGTCTATATTCCCAAGCCGCAGTACCGGAAACGGAATGGTCTGTCCATGGTACTCAAGATGCGTCAGTTTCTCAAATACATTGTCGATTGGAACGTTATTGTAGGACGCAAATAAAACGGTCGTATTGTTAAAAAACGCCGTTACTATTGTGTTAATAATCGTATTTGTTTTTCCCGTGCCCGGTGGTCCCTGTATGTAGGCAAGCGGATATTTCATGGCGTTGTTGATCGCCAGCAGCTGATCCAGATTGATGTTCTGATTAATCAGTGCAATCGGATACGCCTTGGTGCGGCGCGGCCGTTCTAACAATTCCCCGAAGAAGGCTTTGACTGGATAAGTAACCTGCTGCTTTTCAAACATATCAAGTATGGCTTTGTACTCGTCATGCAGATTCAGCACTACATCCATCCCAAGCCCCAGCACATACGGCATATCATCTACGACCGGCTTTTGCCCGCCATGACCGGTAATCGCATCTTTGATTTTTTCCAGATTGTTTTCAAAATCTTCCAGCAGTTCGTACTCGTCCGCATCCAGAAATTTACGCGCATTTTCCGTCTGTCCGTCAATGCCAAACTGTGTGCAGACTGTGATATCTTCATCCGGCTGAAACACTCTGTTTTTCACATCAAGGTTCAGGTTCCGGTATGCCAGAACATACAGCCCCTTCGCCGTGTGAATACTCAATACATTGAGTGCCAGTTTCTTAATTCTTAAATTGGTGCTCTTTTTCTTTTCGTGAGACAGGGAATACTGGAAATTTGACACGACCTCCTGAAACTGCTGATCGTTAAGTGCATACCGTCCGTTTTTCACACGATCCCCATCGATATAATGGATCAGATCATAATCGGTGATGTAAGGTGTCGTATCCATGCGGTTACATAGTTCCAGATAATTTAGTATTTTCAGATTTGCAGCGCTGGAAAAAATAGTTTTATAACGCTCCGGATGCATCTCGATATCTTCGATCAGCTGCCTGTTTTCCGGACAGTACGTTCCTTCAATGACTTCCGTGGACAGGATGGAATCCACAAAAATTTTGTCATATTCCCCCAGTGTATACATTCCGAGGTGCAGACCATCTACTTTGAGGGTACGTTTTGCCGGATCAAGATCACGGATTCCAATCCAGTATTTTGTAATCTGATCCGCTTTGTTCCGATATTCGATTTTCAGCCACTTTCCCTCATGAATCGCCCGGAAAATGTCCCTGCAAATCTGATTCATACTATGCTCCGTCCTGTTTTACATGATATCTCTATCATTCATTATGATGTTCGGACAGAACCTTTGTCAAGCAAATCCTCAATTCCCCTTGCTGCTCAAAGGATTACTTCTCGTTTCAAAAAACTGATTGTTATCTATGCGTGCGCGGTTTTTGTCGTTGTACATACTGCTCTGCCGGATTGCGTCATTTTCTTTTTCCTGTTCCGGTGTGTTCTCCTCAAAATGTTTTGGTCCTGCGGTAACCGGATCTGCATCCGTTCCTACAAGCATCGCTGATTTATCCGTGTAATTTTTTGTTTTCATGACATACCTCCATATTTTTTGTTAGTATGTCCGATTTTTATCCTCTCCACTCCCGTAAGTAAAAGTTTGTAAAAACTTCCGTAACCGGTCTGTCTTCGGATTCTCGAAAAATTCTTTCTTAAATCTTCTTCTAATGGAATATCGTACTCTTTCTCAATTCGTCCGACATCGTTTCCAGATGACTTTTTACTGTTCTTGCAATGATTTCATCATCTTCCACGATAAAAATGCGATACATTGATTTAGTATCTGCCACGCAACCGCTGCTGTTCGCCTTCTTCTCCTGATGCAGAAAAAGATAATCAGCACAGCAATAATCACCAAATAACTTCCCATTGCCTGTCCTCCTGCGTTTCCATCATGAAATCTTATTTCCTGCCTTTAAGTGGTACATGAACTTTGGAACAATATGAAGGACAGTATAGATCCGCTATGTATGCAGCAG
>UMCR01016588.1_pt1 | contig 15547 bp, 10 predicted proteins | sample 1964301 | NCBI WGS metagenome assembly UMCR01 (sample SAMEA4835975, study PRJEB28245) | human gut metagenome | biome: gut microbiome; material: fecal sample | place: Denmark | collected 2008
GCAGAATTGGTCGCCGCAGCCAAAGAAATGGAATTTACATTCCACCGGGCTTTCGACATGACCTGCGATACCAACGAAGCCCTCGAAGCCCTCGTGAGAGTCGGTTGCTGTCGGGTACTCACTTCGGGAGGACGTAACACAGCACCGGAAGGAATCGAGAACATTCATTCGTTAGTCAAAGCCTCCGCAGGACGAATAGCCGTAATGGCAGGAAGCGGAGTGAATGCATCGAACGTCAAACTGCTTGCCGACACCGGAGTGGATGCCATACATTTCAGTGCTCGAAACTTAACAGAAAGCCGTATGACCTATAAAAATCCGTCGATCTCAATGGGCGGAGTACAGGGGATTCCCGAATATGCATCAATCGGAATCGACCCAACCATGATTCGTAATATTCTGAACCAACTAATCTAAAAACGACTCTCACATGAGAAAAGAAGCTCCATTTTTTCTACTGCTTGTCGGGTTGATTTGCTCATTCTCTGCCTGTACCTCTGGTATCTCAACCGATTATAAACGACAACTCGAAACCGTTTTAAACCAGTCGTCTCGTGCAGATAGCCTAAGATTACTATTACACAAAACGCCACACGACGAACAAGAAGCGATGGCTTACCTGATAGTTTGGATGCCACAGGGAGACCGCGACACGATGAATCTCGATCTTTTAAAAGAGAACGTGGCATACGCCTGTCGGGTTCGGTCTGAATTTTCATGGACAAAAGCACTACCAGACTCTATCTTCCTCAACGAAGTTTTGCCCTATGCCGTGGTAGATGAAACTCGGGACTCGTGGAGACAAAATTTTTATAATCGTTTCGCTCCTCGTGTAGCCAAATGCACAGACATACGAGCGGCCATCGACACAATAAACCGAATTATCCCCGAAGTGGTCGGAGTGGAATACAACACGCTTCGGGAAAAGACCAACCAAAGTCCTGCTGAATCGATAAGGCAAGGTATGGCTTCCTGTACCGGGTTATCCATTCTTTTGGTCGACGCATTTCGCTCCGTAGGTATTCCGGCTCGTTTTGCAGGGACTGCCGCTTGGCACGACAATCGAGGTAACCACAGTTGGACAGAAGTTTGGATAGATGGGACATGGTTCTCCACAGAATATTATCAACCTCCTGTACTCGACAAGGCTTGGTTTATGGCCGATGCAGGAAAATCAGTATCGGGAGACCATACACACGGAATTTATGCTGTATCGTTCCGACCTACGGGAGACTGGTTTCCAATGGCGTGGAATGAAGATGCACGCAGTGTTCATGGTATCGATGTATCGCAACGTTATCGAGATATATACACCGAATCGACCCAAATCCTTACGAAACAAGGGACCCATACGAATGTGACTTTCATGATGTTCCGAGATAAACGGCATAGCTCCGATTCCGGTGATCGAGTAGAAGCAAACGTCGATGTATTTTGCAATGGCATACAAGTGGGTGGAGGCCGCACAGCCGGTCCTTTGCAGGATATGAACGATGCACTGAGTTTCTTATTGGAAAAAGGCCATACTTATACATTCGCCTACGAGAACAGCCGAGGTGAAAAAACAACGGTTGAAGTTTTAGTAAGTAACGACCCGATGACAGTCAAAGGTTATATGCAATAATCTGATAACGGATTAAACCTCCCGGAGCTGAAAAAACGGCTCAGTAGAAAATCAGAGGGGATTGTGGTTTTATACATCTAACCCCTCTCCTCAGAAACTATCATTTCTTCGATCTCTCCCCTATATTTTACGTTGCAAAACACAGGGGAGAAATTTAGAATGTTTTATATTATTGTATAGAAAACTCGTCGGATTGTAACGAAATAAAAAATGTTCCACCCTCCTCCTCTGCACACGAATATGCGATAGGGGCTATCCCATATATTTCCTTTTACAACTGCCTCAATCGAGCAATCGTATCGATAGGATTATCCGAGTGGAAAACAAAACTACCGGCAACCAATGCATCGGCCCCTGCCTCAACTAATTGCCGACCGGTATCCAAATTTACCCCGCCATCTATCTCTATAACCGCATGCGAATTTCTACGAGCGATCATCTCTTTCAAATCCCTCACCTTATCCAATATGCGAGGAATGAACTTCTGCCCGCCGAAGCCGGGGTTTACCGACATCAGCAAAACCAAATCGACATCTTCGATAATATCTTCCAACAAGGACACCGGTGTATGAGGATTCAATGAAACTCCGGCTTGCATACCTGCTGCATGTATCTGCTGAACAACCCGATGAAGATGTGTACAAGCCTCATAATGAACCGTCATGATAGCTCCGCCCACACGCTTGACTTCTGGTATAAACTTTTGAGGCTCGACGATCATCAAATGCACATCAAGAGGTTTTTCACATCGCCGATTCACAAATTCCAACACCGGAAACCCGAAAGAAATATTCGGGACAAACACACCGTCCATCACATCGATATGCAACCAATCGGCGGCACTAGCATTTATCATATCTATCTCACTGTTCAGATTTCCAAAATCTGCCGACAACAATGATGGAGAAATTATCACACTCATATTTTTTACGTATAAACGATTTTTTCGGTATCATACAGACACTCCGTCTGCTTTCGTATTCACACAAATATAATACAGAGCAAATACAGAACAGGTCTGTTGAGTTTCAACGAATCTTAACTCTCATCAAAGGTAATACAAATGAGAGCAAAAACAAATTTATTTAGCATTACAGATGGCTTCCATAATCACATTTTATACAAACGCAGAATTATTCGATATATCCTCGAAAAAAAATATTGAGAAACTATCTAATTTACTTTATAGAGTCTATCCATTTGCTTACGAACTTTTCCGCTAACAGATAGTTTATTCAACAAATAGTCTTGATTTTCAAGAGCCGATACAATATAAAGGTCTTCGCCTTTGGAATATTCATTAACTTCGTCAATCGCCTGAACCATTCCTTGTATATCGCCTTTCAGAATTTCTCGGGTGTATAATGTCACTCGCCTATCGCCTTTTAATAATTCATACGTAAAATTCTCACAAGGCAACTCTCTAAATTCATACCCTTCTTCGAGCAGCAAGTTGGGAAAATAAAATATATCTTCCCAACTACATGCCAATAAATTATAGTCTTTTTTCTCATCGAACCATTTTTTTACTGCGATTCGCTTACCCTCTTTTACCGTTTTATATTCATGAATATAAAACGGATAAAATAAATTCCCGCTAAGCAACATATACTCGTCTAATGTCGGTATCAGTTGACCTGCACCCACTCCTATCGTGACATGATATTTCGTATAATTTTCCCTACAAAATTGAACATAAGGACCTAACTTCGCATCCGAATCGGGAACATTTCTCCACGGCGAGTCAGGAAAGTCTATTCTTATACCGAGGCATAAAAACAAAACTACGATAGAAACTATACCGTACTTTAAAACCGGTTTCCCTTTGACCCTCTCATATATCCACCTCATAGCATAGACGCTTATGAGAGAAACAAAAGGAATCAAATATAAATAATGTTTAGGCGCACACCCTGTATAACGAAACATAAAATGAATGAGAATAATAGGAATCAACGCTATCCCCATAATTCCAAACTTCTTTTCCCGGAAAAGGACAACCAAACCCATAGGGACAAAAACAAAATTGAGAATCGTATAAAACGTAAATACCGCAAACTTTACTTGCGAAGCGAAACTGTGTGTTTCATTCATACCGTTATAACCAGTCAATGCGGTTAAAGGATTTGCCCGCAGCCCCCAATATCCAATCGTCACAAATAGAAGTATGAGAACAGCTAAAAATACCGATCTCGTTATACTCTCTTTTACACTCTTCCTTTGAAACAAAAAAATAAAAAATACCACCGGATAAACTATCAAGATATCTATCCTATATAAAGGAGCGATTACCATCAACACCATTGCCACATAAAACTTTCCATCTAATAACCTGTTTAGAGCGCAAACAAAAAACACAGCCGCAAAAATCGCCGAATTGGGATACATCGAAATGGCAAAAGATTCTGAAATAAGAAACAGAGAAAGCAAAATAAATATTTTTCTAAAAGATGTAATCCGATAAACGAAATTCACACTTTCCACGATAAATAGAGCCCCGCATATGGCAGACAGCAAACAATAGATTTGTTCACATGTTAAAAACGGAAATACATATTTGAATCCTACCACCGTATAGGTTACCAACGGTTGCATTTCATATAAATAAGAATATACTGGCGGGAATGTAAGTCCCTGATTATACATGATATTACACCCCGCAATAACATGCATACTATCTGATTCATAACATGTCAACGGGAAAATACCTATACATATCCATATAAAAAACAATACTAAAACAATAGGATAACTATTACGGGACACAAATTTCCAAAAAGAATCGAAGAAATATTTCCAATTACTATAAACCGACATAACTATACTATAAATTTAATAATTATAGCCCTATTATATAATATTAAACAAATATATGAATCTCGTTATAATAATGGAAATTAAATAGTGTCAATTTTTTTACCACCACGGCTACTACAAGAAAAAATGAAGCGACAAAGCACTATTAAACAATATCTTATCCTAACACAAACTTTTCAAAGGAACGATAAAACGATCACCCACCAGAAAATCGACACAATAAATAATATTTAAATACAATATTTTAGAATAAACAGTATCTAAAATTCAAAAAAGTAGTATATCTTTGTTGTTATTAAAACTAATTTAGTTTTATCACAAGATCTTACTAATATTAAAACACATGAAAAAGAACCTTACGCTCTTCGTTTTTATAGTGATAGGAATTTTCTCCGTCACGGCCGCGGCTCCCAATTGGGGCGTAGCCGACACATTGGAACACTACGAAATAGGTCCCGGTATAGAGTATATCAAAATCAGATACGAATCGGTTCCCCTCACACTGTGGGCGACCACTATCGACATGACCAATCCTTACAATGTAATTGAACAAGTACAATCGAACAACTCCGTTCCTGATTTAAAACGGGAATTGGTACAAGACATGTCAAAGCGGCTAACCACCCCGGGGCATAAAGTATGCGCGGCCTTCAATCATGACTTTTTCAGTTATGACGAAGGCGTCTGTATCGGACTAAACATTAGCAACGGTGTCATCTCTATGCCAGCAGGTAGCGGAAGATCTACATTTGCTATTACCCAAGATAAAACGGCATCGGTCTTTTTTCCCGTTCCAGAATGCAAAGCAATTTCGGCATCGGGTGACGAAGTGACAATCGACCATTTCAACTGGGGCGCAGAAACAATCCGCAACGGAGATTGCGTCCTGTTCACAAATATGAACTCGCTCAATCTGGATGCCGAGGGAAGATACATAAAAATACGCCCCCGATCCAATTGGATCGTGAATGGAACTCCCACGGTATGCGATGTACTCGAAGTCTCGGATTTACCCCTACAAACTTCCGACACCGATTTTGTTCTATACCTCCGTAATACAAAACTGAATTCACTCCCCGATATAAAAGTGGGCGAAGGAATAACCATCTCGCAAAAATTAGTTGCCGGAAAATTCGGAACACCACCAGACAATATCTTACAAGCATTCCACGGATACCCCAGCATAGCCTATGAAGGAAAACTCCACGACGGAGAATATAATGACTTTGAAAACGGACGGGAATATGAAACTTCTTGTCGCACAATGGCAGGCATGTCACAAGATGGAAAAACCGTCTATTTCGTAGCTACGGAATTATCGGAAAATAGTACCGGTATCAACTGTATCGACATCGCTAATTGGATGCTGGCTCATGGAGCTTGGAATGTAGTCAATTTCGATAGCGGTGGCTCCACCGCCATTGTCGTCGACCACACCATGCTGAACCTTCCGGGAAGAGGATCTTTACGCCCGGTTATGGACGGAGTTCTCCTTGTTTCAACTGCTCCCGAAGACAATGGCGTGGCCCATTATTCATTCTCAAAAACACAATTAAATGTACCGATAATTTCCCTTGCACCCCTCACATTAATTTCTCAAAATAAATACAAAGATGTGATCGAACGCAACGTAGAAGTAGAAGGTTTCGCATTCCGATGTGAACCGGCCGAATTGGGTTGGGTGGACAAAGAAGTTGTTTTCCACGCCGGAGAAACGGTCATGTCTGGCAAAATTATAGCCGAGAAAAACGGAATCACGGCCGAACTTTCCGTTTCGACCCGGCCGGTACAAGACATACATATAGCAGCCGACGAAATTCTCATAGACAGTGTACGTCCCTACCGAATCAATTTAGAAGGAAACATCAACGGTCAAGTATATACGCTCGACCCGGCCGCTTTCGCATGGACCTCGTCCAATCCATCTTGTTGCCGTATAGAAAACGGTATCTTAAAAGGAATAGAAAACGGAGAAACGTCGCTCGTCGGGACACTCGACACAATTACCGTCGGCTTAAAGGTTACCGTCGAAGTAACTCCGGAGACTCTTGTACACGAAAATTTCTCCGATCTATCAGACTTCCCACTATCCTCGACCGTATCTAACACGCTCTCAATTTCTCACGAAGAATTACCGACCGGCTGGCCAGATGGAGCCGTATTGCAGTTCGATCAAAAAACAGGAAGAAACCCTTATGTAGAAATGGGTAAAAGTTATCGTCTATATAGTTTACCCGACTCAATCTCCCTACAACTGAATTTGTCGAAAGAAGCACTGGCAGCCATCAAACATATCCGTTTCGATTTCACGCATAAAAACGGAAAGAGCTACTGGCAACCCGAATATATTCCATCGGACACGGGCGATCAAACCATCGTATGGGCTTTCTCCAAAAACGGCATAGCTTTTCCCACTGAGGATTTTCCTCTCACATTAGAAGCGATACGGTTCGTACTAAATCCGGGCAGCCGTTCTGAAATCACGATTCCCCTGCGGGAACTCAAAGCCTACTATCCAGTCAAAGCAAATTCCGCGATAAATAATGTATATACCGAAAATAACTTTGCATGGATCACTGCCGAAGGAGAACTTCGCCTCCACTATAATTTGCAACAAACCGGTAGTGCCGATATTTCTATTTGGACCACCGCAGGACAGCAAATTTCCGAATATATCTCCAACCGAGAACTCCCGGGAACTTATACCTATAATATCTCAGACCGATTCCTTTCTCCTGGAATATATATATTGACAATCCGAGCTAACGGAAAAAACCAAAGTCTAAAATTCAGGGTAAAATAAGATTGTTTTTTATCGATAAGGGATATTTTCATACGAAAGTGTCCCTTATCATTCATTCCCTCGCAACCGATAACAAAACCGATGACGCTCGAAACAAATATCGAGAATTCCAAATCGTACAAACCGAGCAATATACTCTATCGCCAACCGATAAGAAATATGAGCCAACCGGCTATATTTACTAACTGTTATTTCTTGATGTTCCGCCAAATAATCAAGTAACAATTGTTCTCGTTCGGTATATTTCACAAGAGTTCCCTGAGCGCTGTTTTTCTGTCGCCACACAGCCAAATGCACAGGTGTTGCCAATATATTCTCGTCGGCAATCCGCACATAAGCTAAATACTTTCCGGTTTCGTCCTGCACTTGCACGGGCTTTTGTTCGGCTTTCGGAATCTCTGCAACAAGCACCGTTTTACCGTCCACTTCATAAGTCTGCACACTTATCTCCACATTAGGCCGGCAATAAAGTTTGGCAGCAGCCTCTATCATATAAATCTCTTCTTCCGAACGCACCCCGGCTATTCGACCATTGTCCTTCACACCTATCAATAAACGTCCTCCGTCCGTATTGGAAAAAGCAGACAAGGAACGGGCTATTTTTCGAGCATCGGAAATCTCGAATTTAAAATCCTGCTGCTGGTGTTCTCCTTCTGCGATAAGTTGTTGTAAATACACCTTGTCGGAATTCGGTCTCATGGTTTACTCTATTTTTTCATTAACTGTTGCAACCGATAACGAAATCGTAGCCAAAATAGAAATCCGGCCGTAAACAGCCCCGCAGGAAATGCGACCCACACGCCTACGACACCTCCGCCCCATGTAAACCCACACAAATAGCCCACAGGTAAAGCAACTATAAAATACGAGAAAAAGGCAATCCACATCATGGGCTTGACATCAGTCGTTCCTCGCAAAGCATTGGCAAAAGTAATCTGCAAAGCATCTCCGAACTGATAAACAATCAGCGAAAATATCAACGAAGAGACAACTATCATAACTTCATGGTCTTCTGTAAAGCTATATATAATGGGAGTCCTCGCCAAATAGAAGAATAGACTGGCAACAATGGCAAGCGATAAAATAATTCCCATTCCCGAATTTACAGCTCTACGCAAATTGGGGAAATCCTTCTGCCCCATAAAATGGCTGACCCGCACAGCCAAAGCAGCACCCATACCATAATATACCATAAACCCGATAGTACTGACCGAAATCATTATTTGATGGGCCGCCAACGGAATGCTGCCCAGCCACCCTACCATAATAGCGCTCAACGAAAAGGCCGCAGTTTCCATACCCATTTGCAAAGCGATAGGCCACCCCAAAGCATTAAGTTGCATAAAATCATTACGATTGAATCGAGAGCGTAAAATCGCCTCCCTATATACTTTATACCGTCGCGCAACAGCAACGACCCCGATAAAGACCAACAGCATGACAATACGCGAGACCAATGTGCTCACACCCGCCCCGAACAAGCCCCATTCGGGGAATCCGAAACTTCCGTAAATCAACAAATAATTCCCAAAAATATTCAATGCGTTTCCACCCAACAAAATCCACATCGGTGTACGAGTATCGGTCAACCCTTCCGCAAACTGCCGGAAGCCGTTAAACAACATGATAAACAATAAAGAAATCAGTTGCAAAACAAAATACGGACGTATGTGAGGCAACAATTCCTCTGGCTGTCCCAACTTATCGACAAAGCAATAGACCGTATACATTACAGCAGTCAACAATACTGCAACCGATGCATTAGCAGCCAAAGCATTACGAAATACTCGTCCTATCCCTTGTGTGTTTCCCCCACCCTGCAACATACCGATTAGAGGAGTCAATCCATAAGAAAAACCGGTCGCAAAGATGATTGCCAGATTGAATACATTATTCACGAACGCAGCCGCAGCCAACTCCTCCGTACTATGATGCCCGATCATTATCGTATCGGCCAAACCCAATATAATCATACCCAACTGTCCTACGACAATCGGTAAACCTAGTCTTAGCAAAGAACTAACCTGCTGTTTATAAGGGAGTAATTGCATTGAGTTCATATCATACAATCTTACAAAAATTAAATGAAGTGCAAAGATAATGCAAGGCAAGAGAAAGACAAAGTGAACTTGTTTACTTTTCTTTCTCTTGCCTTGCATTGCCAATCTTGGGCTTTTGTCAATCGCTCATGTAAATCGAATACAGAAACAACTTCTATTCATTTCTCAGAATGAAAATCGGTATCTATCCGACAAATAGATAGATACCGATTGATAGAAAGTTGTCATAACTGGATTATGCTTAACTGACTTGAATACCGACTTTCCGGTTCAAAGTCCCCTACAAACTCACTTTATAACAATGATCATTTATATATACAAGGTAAAATCCGTGTATCGGTAAATCCAGTTCATGTTTGCCTATTGTAATTTGTCTACTAAGTATCAACTTACCCTCGATAGTATATATTCGGACAAGAGCATCTCGGGCAACCCCTACATATAAGATTCCGTTATGAGCATAAACTTTATCAGAATCTATACCATCAACATTTTCGATGGAGGAAGAGAGTCGTACGATTTGAGGTTCTGAATACTCCGAATATACGTTGGGTCCCCAAATTCCTTCTTCATCTAACGAATAGGACCAAGAAGCTACAGAATAAAGATATTCATCGCTTTCAGAACCCGTAAGGTCGGTAAAGGTGTACGAGGTGTTATCGATACCTTCCACTTCGAACGATGCCAATGCAGAAGTATAACTCTCTCCGGCTCTTAGAATTTGCTTTACGAAAATATCATCGATAAACATTTTATCCGTTCCCGAGAAAGTAACGGTAAAATGAGTTTGAGCCGACCCATTAGTAAAATCTACGGAAAAAGAATGCTCTCCCACGGTTTTCATCAGATACTCGCGATGTTCTTTTTCACCTTCACAATAACTATCCACATAGACAGTATCGCCAGCATGAATCGCATACACATTCAGTTGCACCGTGTATTTGCCATCGTTACGAGACAAATCAAATTCGGGAGACGTGATTTTTCCTTCCTCAAAATCACGGTAGTAATTATCGATACCTATCATTCCTTTAACCGTACAACCCATATTGACACCCCAACCGGGCACTTTGCTATATTTATTAAGGTCATAATCATAAAAGTAACCGGGCCATTCAAATGTTCCCTCCGTAATCGTTTCTAAATCCTCGTGCACCAGCGTGTATTCTTCATCGGATCGGGCTGTATGTTTCAAAAAGTGGCGCACAGCATATCCCATTGCACGCTCAACAGGATACCATCGAGCAGTATATCCTGTATCGGTTATATCGGTCGGATCGGCTAATTCGGGCACTGGCATAGTACGAATGGGGACATACACTTGTACCTCGTTCGATTCAACAGAAGTGTATTTGTCATTCTTGGCTTTTACCGTGAAGAAATAAGTTTTTCCTTTTTCCATACCAGTAACTTGACATTCACATTCCGTCGTTTCGATATTCTCTGCAATATATACACGTTGTGTTTTCTCTTCATCGGCATAATAATAAGCAGACGTAAGATAAGAGGTTGCCGACCACACGGCATCCCATCGAGCGGTAAAATGCTCGAATGTCACATCTTTGGGTGAGATCGCGTGGGGTGAACAAATATCGTACACGTCTTGTATGATTTCAATATCGTCTATCAGCCACGAATCGTTGTATGCCCCAATTTGTACATAGGCCAAGCGACTCCCCATACCGAAATTGTGCTGAAAGGAGACTTCGATCGTTTGCCATTGGTCGGTAATGGTGCGTTTCTCACTCGTATAGTAGTTGCTACTGTATTGATCTTGCAAATAAAGGATAAGCGAGTCCTTCGTTTGGGCAATCGAACGTGCTCGGAATCGAAGTATGAAGTTACCATCGTCCAAACGCACATCGGTATACGGCGTTTGAATCCACCCCTGTGTCTCCCCATATGTATAGTCATCATAAGAGAGTACAGCGCAAACTCCTCCGGCTTGATGAATACCTCGTCCTTTCCACTGTATGCCGTGCGTGAACTCCATAGGAATCATTGCATTCCCTGTCGAAAGTTCACTCTCGGCAGGCATGGATTCGGTTCCTTCGGTAAAAGCCGAAAAATCTTCCGATAAAATAGCGAGTTGCTCGCCACGAGCAGCATAAGCCGAAACAATGTTGACACCTAAAAAGATAGTCAAACAGATTGATGTAATTTTTTTCATAAGCAATAATATGATTTTATAATTAGGAAGTGTTCTCTATGATAATGAAGAAATAAGTTTTAAACAAAAGTAACGCCGATAATTCTTTATTAAAAATAATCGACGTTACAATTAAGCTATTATATTGTATTGATAATCAAATATTTTCAAATACAACATTACAAACAACATTTGTTAAGCACTAATTATCAACAATTTACACATCAAATAATTCCAACCGATATTTTTACATTAATTTACTTTTAATCCGACTTTTCTGAGTACGGATAGCATTCAAACTTACTCCTTTGCAAACAGCACATTCTTTGGTATTAAGTCCGCACTTGACCAAACAACATAAAACCGCCTCATCTTGCGTTAATTTAGTATGTTTTTTCAAAGCATCGATATATTCATTAAAAGCTTTGTGTATAGACTGCGAGACCATCTGTCGTTCATCAATACTCAATACCGATTCCGATTTCACCTCGATCATCGATTTCATATTTTTGTATGCTTTGGTTCGCATGAAAGATAAAACACATACATCACCCTTTTTATCGATGAGTGATTGTAGTTCTTTTCGCTCGTTATCGACCTGCCGGGCGACGATATTCGATTCGCCCATATTCCCCTTTATATTACCCTCATCGCACTCGTGAGCCGTCTCTATCTTTTGACGCAACGTCTCTACCTGAGCTTTCCACGCTTTATCTCTTGACCTTCTTTTTTGAATATACAGAAATAAGATAAGCAAAGCTCCAATAATAACTACGGCAATCCAACGATAATATCGAGTTTTCTCGGTATAAAGAATCTGCTCCAAATCATATTGATATTCTGTCTCTCCCATTGACTCGGTACGATTAATTTTTTCAATAGAATCATTAGCAAGATTCAATGAATTTACACATTCTTCATAGAGTACACCGTTTTTTGTTTCGAGAGCGACTTCGCAAAGCTGCTTATAGCTATTGGCCCTTGTATAAATATTGGGGCTTAAACTTCCTTGCCGGCTATAATGATATGCCGAATCATACTGTCCAGATAATAGAAACATCTTACCGATGGCAGAATACGTTCGATATATCAAAGTACTATCCTTAGACAAAGAAATAGCTCTATACGCATGCTTTGTAGCCTGTTCGAGATCTTTGAGTTCTCCGTAAACGACCGACAGATTGTTATGAGCGGCTGTCATTTCCAAAGTGTCCGAAGCAGCTTCCGATAACGACAAAGCTTCTTTAATGTATCCGAGTGCACTGTCGGGACTGTTCTTATACAAATAATCTTTCCCTACTTCCCGTAAAGCTCGAGCCGTATATTTCGTCGAATCGTTCGCCATACATTCTTTTAAGGCGATAGTATGCTCTTCTAATGCTCTATTGTACAGATGATGCGTACGCAGTAAGTTTCCGAGACGCAAATGCAACTCAACCGATAGATCCGAATTCGGGCTAGTAAGGCTCAATGCCCGACGATATAAATATGCAGCCGAATCGGGTTGAAAAGATTCTATTTCAATCCCATATTCATATAAGCGTGTTGCCTTTTCTTGATATCGGTCACTGTGGCAAGCAAAAAAACAAAGCAAAATGACAATATAACATATACGGGAATTCATGAGTGCAACTGCTTGGTATAAGTAACAACAACGAAAATCTTAGCAAAGATAATTTTATCGGCCGGGAAAATTATAAAATGTGAATTAAAAACAGCAAAAAAGTACAATTTATACGAATAGGCAAAAAGGTGACAATAAATGTCCCAGCAAACCTAAGGTACAAATCGACTATACCCGAACTCTCCTCGACATACGAAAACCACCATCTATCCAGCCGGATAAAATAACAAAAAAGAGAGAGCCCGATTTTTACACGATAAGCTCTCTCCTTCAATTTCTATTTCATCAATTCTTTCAGAACAATTTCTCTGGATATTCTCCGGCAGCAATCAACGCATGAATTTTGTCGACAACCGACTGCCTGTCGGCAGCATAAGTTACCCCGAACCACTTCGACGGAGTATCGAGAACCGTTACAGAGGCCTTGCCAGTTTGAATCAAATCATTTACCAACAAAGGTATAAAATACTCAGCTTTAATATTATCTGCATTCTCTTTCAAGAACTTAACGAAATACTCTTCGGAATATTTGAAATAATCGGGTGTGAATCCCCACATATTCATCGAAACAGGAGCATTGTCATCAATAGCAGTCCAAATATCCCCTTCTTTAAACATCACCTTGCCGTCGCGACGTTCTATCTGAGTACGTTCTACAACCGATGTAAGATGTTTCTCGGCATTGGTCTCGCACACGCCACGAGCAACAGAACCGCTCTCAGACAGTGTATTTCCCACGCGATAACCCACCATACAATACTCATTTTTCTTTCCTTCCAGACCTTTCAAATAATCGGCCAAAATAGCAAAACTTTCGCGACCGTAGAAATCATCGGCATTAATAACGGCAAATGGCTCTTTAATTACATCTTTACCCATCAACACGGCATGATTAGTTCCCCACGGTTTAGTACGTCCCTCGGGACACGTGAAGCCCTCCGGCAAATCGTCGATAGACTGGAATACCAATTCACAAGGAATATGACCTTCATATTTAGAAAGAATCTTATCCCTGAAATCTTGCTCGAAATCCTTACGAATTACGAAAACGACTTTACCGAATCCTCCGCGTAAAGCATCGAAAATCGAATAGTCCATAATCGTTTCACCGTTAGGACCAAGACCGTCAAGCTGTTTCAGTCCTCCATAACGACTACCCATGCCGGCAGCCAATACAAAAAGAGTTGGTTTCATAGCAGTTACTTATTTTTAGTTTTCCATGAATTGCAAAAGTAATTATTTTTTATGATAAAAATCAGCAATACACCTTCAACTTTCACCCAAGTGTTCCTAAAACAAATATTATCTACCTGTTAAACCCCAACGCTCAATAAAGAGAATCCATTTTGTTCACGAGAATAATGTTAAAAATGGAACGATAGGTCGAAAAAAATTCCTTTTTACTTTCTGATTTGAAAAAAAACATCTTTATTTGCAACGAATAATAATTATCGAATCACTCTAAATAAAGATTGCCTATCGACAAAACATTACGCTTGAATCAAAAAAAAAAGAGAGGTAGTAATGAACGATTTATTCGATCGCACCGACGAAGAATTGGTTGCGTTGTATGCCGAAGGTAATAATGGAGCTTTTGATGTTTTGCTTAAACGACATCAGATCCGTACTTTCAACTACATTTATTATATTGTAAAAGACAAAGAATTGGCGAACGACATCTTTCAGGAAACTTTCGTCAAGGCTGTCATGACTATCAAACAAGGACGCTATACCGAAAACGGCAAGTTCCCTGCATGGATTTCCCGAATCGCCCATAATCTCATTATCGATTTTTTCCGACAGGAAAAAGCCGATAATTATGTTATCACCGATAATGAAAACATGGATATCTTTAATCGCAAAGAATTGAGCGAAGGAACCGTCGAAGATACAATTGTACAAAACCAGATCGAAGCCGATGTTCGCAAACTTATCAAGGCCCTTCCACACAGCCAAAGGGAAGTACTTGTCATGCGTTATTACAAAAACATGAGCTTCAAAGAAATTGCAGACCATACCAAAGTCAGTATTAACACAGCCTTAGGGCGGATGCGCTATGCCATTCTCAACCTGAGAAAAATGGCCGAGGAAAACAACATCGTACTGACATTATAAAAAAACAAACAGGTACAGATAATAATTACAAGGCTACCGACGTTTATAATACATAAACATCAATTTTTATTAGCCTATGAAAAAAATCTCTACCTCTAAAAACACAACGAGAGTACAAAACGCAAAAGTATTACAACCAACGGCCTCGACAATCGATTTTATTAGGCAATTTGCCAGAGTATATTCATTCGATTCCCGATTGCCGGCCTCGTTAGGAGGATTGGTAAATAACTAAAAAGAAAAGGGGAGCAGATAATCTGCTCCCCTTTTCTTTTCTACTCTATTAACCTCAGTAAGAAAACTTTCCCGTAACCACTCCTTTTTTCTCTTCTTTTCTTTCTTTATATAATACTAT
>UMCR01025926.1_pt1 | contig 15104 bp, 8 predicted proteins | sample 1964301 | NCBI WGS metagenome assembly UMCR01 (sample SAMEA4835975, study PRJEB28245) | human gut metagenome | biome: gut microbiome; material: fecal sample | place: Denmark | collected 2008
CTCGGAAACTTCTCATTTGGCGATTATTTCAAGCATGAAGCAATCGCATGGTCATGGGAGTTTTTGACAGAGGTGCTCGGTCTTGAAAAGGACAGGCTTTATCCTTCCATCTACGGTGAGGATGATGAGGCATTTGATATCTGGACTAAGGAAGTAGGAGTGCCGGGAGATCGTATTACACGTTTCTACAGAGATCCAAAGACCGGTGAGTGTGACAACTTCTGGGAGCATGGAGCAGGTCCTTGCGGTCCTTGCTCTGAGATTTACTACGACCGCGGTGGGAAGTACGGTTGTGGCAAGCCTGATTGTAAGGTAGGCTGTGACTGTGACCGTTTCATGGAGGTGTGGAACAATGTATTCACACAGTTTAACGGTGACGGACACGGTGGATACACTGAGCTTGAGCACAAGAACATTGATACAGGTATGGGACTTGAGCGTCTTGCTGTTGTAATGCAGGATGTTGATTCGGTATTCGATATTGATACAATGAAGGCTATCCGTGACAAGGTCTGCGAGCTTTCAGGCAAGAAATATCATGTCGATGAGATGGACGATGTTTCTATCCGTCTTATCACAGACCATATCCGTTCGTCTACATTCCTTATTTCTGACGGAGTTATGCCATCTAACGAGGGCAGGGGCTATGTGCTTCGCCGTATCATCAGACGTGCCGCTATGCATGGACGTACACTTGGCATACAGGGAGCCTTCCTTGGCAAAATCGCGCAGGTTGTCATCGATGAGAGCAAGGACGGTTATCCGGAGCTTGAGGAGAGAAAGGATTTTATCCTTAAGGTACTCACTCAGGAGGAGGAGAAGTTCGCAAAGACCATCGACCAGGGACTTGGTATCCTTGCAGATATGGAAGAACATATGAAGGCTGACGGGGTCAAGGTGCTTTCAGGAGAGGATGCATTCAAGCTTTACGATACATACGGCTTCCCTGTAGACCTTACGGCAGAGATTCTCGAGGAGAAGGGCTTCACATATGATGAGGCTGGCTTTGAGAGTTGTATGGAGGCTCAGAGACAGAAGGCAAGAGGAGCCCGCAAGGAAACAAATTATATGGGTGCTGATGCCAATGTTTACAATGATATAGATTCTGAAATTACTACAGAGTTCACAGGCTATGACAAGCTTACTGACACAGCTGAGATTGCTTTCCTTACCACATCGGATGATGTTGTTGAGGCTCTTTCAGATGGTGATAAGGGCTCTGTGATCGTGCCAAACACACCTTTCTATGCCACAATGGGTGGTCAGCAGGGTGACAAGGGTATCATAAAGACTGAGAGCGGTACATTTGTTGTTGAGGATACAGTAAAGGTTGTCGGCAACAGATATGCACATGTAGGTTATGTCTCAGAGGGTATGATCCGCACAGGCGAGAAGGCTACACTTTCTGTTGATACAAAAACAAGAACAAACACATGCAGAAATCACTCTGCCACTCATCTGCTTCAGAAGGCACTGCGTGAGGTGCTCGGCACACATGTAGAGCAGGCAGGTTCTTATCAGGATGCTGAGAGAACACGTTTTGATTTCTCTCATTTTTCTGCTATGACTGCTGAGGAGCTTAAAAGGGTTGAAGATATCGTAAACGAGAAAATCAACGAAGCTATTGAAGTTCGCACAGATATCATGACTGTCGATGAGGCTAAAAAGACAGGTGCCATGGCTCTCTTCGGCGAGAAATACGGTGAAAAGGTACGTGTCGTATCAATGGGCGATTTCTCAAAGGAGTTCTGCGGTGGTACACATGTAAAGAATACATCTGATATCAAGGTATTCAAGATTCTTTCGGAGAGTGGTGTGGCTGCAGGCGTAAGACGTATCGAGGCTATCACAGGCGACAATGTATTCGCTTATTACAGCAATATGGAGAAGGAGCTTGAGGAGGCTGCTAAGGTAGTTAAATCAACTCCTGCCAACCTCAAAGAGAGACTTGAGCACCTGATGGCTGAGATGAAGGCACTTCAGAGTGAGAATGAGTCTCTTAAGAGCAAGGCAGCAAAGGATGCGCTCGGCGATGTTATGGATCAGGTAGTTGATGTAAACGGCATCAAGCTTCTTGCAACAAGTGTTGACGGCGTTGATATGAACGGACTGCGTGATCTTGGCGATTCCCTCAAGGAAAAGCTTGGCGAGGGAGTTATCGTGCTTGCTTCTTCAAATGAAGGCAAAGTAAATCTTGTTGCCATGGCAACAGACGCTGCCATAAAGAGCGGTGCGCATGCAGGAAACTTAATCAAGGCAATCGCCTCAAAGGTAGGCGGTGGCGGCGGTGGACGCCCTAACATGGCTCAGGCCGGTGGAAAGAACCCGGCAGGTATTCCTGATGCTATTGCTTCAGTAAAGGACGCACTTTCAGGTATGATTAAGTAACAAAAAAGCTTATATAGTGCTTTAAAATGCATCTTTTAAAAAATAGGTCTAAATTTGTCAAAAAAATCAAATTAGACCTATTTTTTTTTGTGAAAGTATGGTAAAATTGTACTAAATTATAAATTGAGATTAAACTGAAAGGATGAATATGTATGAAGAGGTTAATAGCTGCAACACTTGTGGCTGCCATTGGGGTTTCATTACTTACTGGATGCGGAGTATCAAATAAATCACATGACAATACACAGGTGGGGACGACGGAGAATTCTTCGGATGAAGCGAAGAATAAGGAAGTAAAGATGCATGTGTGGTGTTCGAAGGATGATGTGGATATTACTACACAGATGATTGAAAGCTTCAAGGAGGCTAATAAAGGAACTGATTTTAATATAATTATCGAGGAGTCAGAGGATTCTGATGCCAGAGATAATATATTATCAAATGTGCATAATGGTGCGGATGTATTCCCTATAGCGGATGACCAGATAACTTCTATGGTAGCGGGAGGCGCTCTTTATGAGATAGAGGATGTGGATGCCGTTAAAAAGGCTGACGATGAAGGTGCGGTTGAGGCTGCCACTATCGATGGCAAATTATATGGATATCCGCTGACCGCTGACAATGGATATTTTATGTATTACAATAAGAATTATTTCTCAGACAGCGATGTGGCTACGCTTGATGGCATGCTCGACATTGCAGGGGCCAATGGTAAGTACTTGACTATGGACTGGAGCTCAGGCTGGTATCTGTATTCATTTTTTGGAAATACAGGGCTTGATTTTGGCGTGAATGATGATGGTGTGACAAACCACTGCAACTGGAATGCTATCATCACGGACATCAAGGGTGTTGATATAGCACAGGCTATGCTTGATATTGCGGCTAAGCCGGGCTTTAAGAACTGTGTACAGGACGATTTTATTGCAGGAGTACAGGACGGAAGTATTATTGCCGGTGTCAGTGGATGCTGGAATGCAGCAAAAATCAAGGAATTATGGGGCGATGATTATGGTGCTGTAAAGCTGCCTACATACACATGTGCCGGACAGCAGATTCAGATGTCATCGTTTAAAGGCTATAAATATATGGCTGTAAATGCATACACCAAGTATCCTGAGTGGGCAAATAAGCTTGCCCAGTGGTTTACAAACGAGGATAACCAGAAGCTACGCTTTGAGATGAAGAATACAGGCCCTGCCAATAAAGCGGCAGCCGCAGATGATGCGGTCAAAAAGGTTCCTGCTATTATGGCTGTTATGGATCAGGCACAGTACGGAAAGCTCCAAAGAGTTGGAAATTCTTACTGGGATGCTGCGACGGAGTTTGGCGAAAAAATGGCGGCCGGTAATCCTGATAATACAGATCTTCAGGAGATAATGGATAATTTTGTTGCGGGGATAACACAATCTGTAGCTGAGTAGAGGGGTATATAACATGAAATTAGATTCAAAAAAAAGTAAAGCAGCTGTTAAAAATAGCGCAGTAAAACAAAAAAAGGTGAAAGCAAAAGCAACAAATCCTGCAAAAGCACCAAAAGTTAAAAAAACTCTCAACACAAAAAAAGCTCAAAAGGTTAATAACAAACCAAAGGTCAAGGGAAAGAAAAAGTTAAGTACAAAATTGATACTTATTCCTGTTTTCGTTGTAGGCTTTGTAAGTGTTATTTCAAGTGGTTTATCTCTTAAAAATTTATCAAAGGTAAATGATGCTGCTTCTCAGATTGTGGACACCTCAATGGTTGGCACGGAGATGCTTAATGATATTGAGATGGAGACTGTGAATATTCATACACTGGCACTGGCTCATATTATATCAACGGATCTATCATCAATGATTGATATTGTAAGTGAAGTGAGAAATCACGAGGAAAAGCTAAAGCAGCTCCTTGATGATTATAATCCTTATGTAACCTTGGAGACCAAGAGAAACTATAGAATTATCTGTGAAAACTATACAAGCCTGGTCAAGGAGTGTGGCAATGTAATGGCCTATTCTGCCGCCGGTAAAAACGAGGAAGCGTATAAAACGGCAAATGGCTCTATTGCAAAATATTCTAATAACATTGAAAAAGCTATTTCGTCAATGCGTGAGCATGTCAATTCTGTTACACAGGAGGAGAGAAAGAGCCTCGAAAGTACTTATCGCGCATCTGTTGTCACATGTACATTTACTATTGCAGTAAGTATAATTGCGTTACTGTTTGTTGTTTTTGCTGTTGTCACCATGGTTATCAAGCCTCTGCTTCGTACACAGAAGGAAATCAACGGCATCATAGTCAATATTGATAACAAGAAGGGCGATTTGACGCAGAGGGTTACTCCTATCAACAATGCTGAGGTTGACGCCGTAGGCAAGGGCATCAATGTCTTTATGACAAAGCTGCAGGCTATATTCAAGGCTGTTGTCACCAACTCGGCCAGGATGGAGAGGGTTGTTGATGATGTGCGTCAGAGTGTTCAGACAAGCAACAGCAGTGTGTCCGATCTTTCGGCTTTAACAGAGGAGCTGTCTGCTACCATGCAGGATATCTCCGAAAACGCATCTGTTATCAATACCAACACAGATAATGTGGCAAAAGAGGTTGAGCTTATTGCTGAAAAGACAGATGAACTGACCGGATACACCAAGGATATGAAGGCTCATGCACAGTCAATGGAGTCTGTTGCACGTACAAACATGGAGTCAACAGACAGGAAGGTTTCGGAGATTCTCGAGGTATTGCAGAAGGCTATTGAGGATAGCAACAGCGTAAAGCAGGTCAATTCACTTACCAATGATATTTTAAACATTGCAAGTCAGACCAATCTGCTGGCATTAAATGCTTCTATTGAGGCAGCAAGGGCAGGAGAGGCAGGCAGAGGTTTTGCGGTTGTAGCCAGTGAGATCAGCCAGCTTGCTGCAGCCAGCCAGGAGGCAGCCAACAATATCCAGCGTATCAATGCGGTAGTTACCAATTCGGTTACCAATCTTTCTGACAACGCCAATGGTCTTGTCAGCTATATTAATGATTCGATTCTTCCGGAGTTTGAGAGATTTGTTGAGTCCGGTGTGGAGTACAACGACAAGGCTTCATTCATTGAGGGTACCATGACTGATTTCAAGGAGAAGACTGATTCACTGAAGCAGTCCATGCTTGAGATTTCTTCTTCAATCAACACCATTTCACATGCTATAAATGAGGGTGTGAACGGAGTGGTTTCAGCGGCTGACAGTACACAGCTTATTGTTGAGGATATGGACAATATCTCACACAAGATGGATGAAAACTATGAGATTGCAGATTCACTGAAAAAGGAAACATCAATCTTTATCAAGCTTGATTAGAGTCATTTTGGAGTGATGTTTTACCTGATATAATTAAAATAATAATTTCTTTAAAAAATATCCGGATTTATCTTGACAAATCCGTATATTTTGATAAAATACATGTTAGTGCAATTAAGTATAGATACCTAACAGTTGATGCACAATACACAACTGGAGGGAGGTTAGGTTTTAGGTTATGTCTAGTGTAATAGTTAAAGAAAACGAGACTTTAGATAGCGCATTACGCAGATTCAAGAGAAACTGTGCAAAAGCAGGCATCCAGCAGGAGATCCGTAAGCGTGAGCATTACGAGAAACCAAGCGTAAAGCGTAAGAAGAAATCTGAAGCAGCTAGAAAAAGAAAATACAATTAATGTATTAGAGAGGACTACCGCGTGCGGTAGTTCTTTTGTTATGTGTCAACATAATTTAATAATAAAAATTTAATTTGCATATTTGTATTATTGCTAGTAAAATAGGACTTAGTGAAAAGAAAAGGAGTGAATTACAATGACAAAAATTGACATTATTTCAGGTTTCCTTGGAGCTGGAAAGACTACATTTATCAAGAAAATGATAGATGAGGCTTTTAAGGGTGAGCAGATAGTTCTCATAGAGAATGAGTTCGGTGAGGTTGGTATAGACGGTGGCTTTTTAAAGGATGCCGGCATTCAGATTACTGAGATGAACTCAGGCTGTATCTGCTGTTCACTGGTTGGTGATTTTGGTAAGAATTTAAATGAGGTTATTACGAAGTATCATCCTGACCGTATCTTAATTGAGCCATCAGGCGTGGGTAAATTATCAGATGTCATGAAATCTGTTATAGATATCGAAAAAGAGCAGCCGGTCAAGCTCAATGCACTTGTTACAGTGGTAAATGCACTTAAGGCAAGCAAGCAGATGAAGGCTTTCGGTGAGTTTTTCAACAACCAGATAGAGTATGCCACAACAGTTATCTTAAGCCGCAGCCAGAATGCTACACCTGAGCAGCTTGAGTTTTGTGTAAAGCAGATTCAGGCTTTAAATCCAAAGGCTTCAGTTATCACTACTGATTGGGATGCTATTAAAGGAGAGCAGATTCTTAAGACTATGGAAGGTCAGGACAATCTCGAGATGAAGGTGCTTGCTGAGGCACGTCATGCACAGGATGAGGCAGAGCATCATCATCACCATGACCATGATGAGCATGAGCATCACCACGATCATGATGAGTATGAACATCACCACGACCATGATGAGCATGAGCACCATCACGACCACGATGAACACGAGCATCACCACGACCATGACGAGCACGAGCATCACCACGAGCACGGCGAGGGCTGCACCTGCGGCTGTCATGACCATGATCATGAGCACGGACATCATCATGCTGATGATGTATTTACAAGCTGGGGCAAGGAGACACCTCACAAGTTTGAGCGCGCTAAGCTCGAAGAAATCCTTAAGCAGTTTGTGGAAGATGACAAGATTCTTCGTTCAAAGGGCATGGTAGAGGGCACAGACGGCAAGTGGATTTATTTTGATATGGTTCCGGGCGAGTACGAGATTCGTGATGGCGAGCCTGACTATACAGGACGTATCGTTGTTATCGGAACAGATATCCACGAGCATGAGCTTGAAGAGCTCTTCGGACTTGCTTAAATGTATTTAACATAGTTACACAATAATCAGAAAGGAACTAACAAAATGGCTGAAGAGATTCCAGTATATTTATTTACCGGATTCATGGACAGTGGCAAGACTTCACTGATTAAGGATACCATTTTCGAGAATGATTTCGCTAATGGCTCAAAGGGGCTTATCATTATGTGCGAGGATGGTGATGTGGAGTATGATATGGATAAGCTAAAGGCTGCCAATATCCAGGTTGCAGAGATCGACTCGGAGGATGAGTTTACAGCTGCAAAGCTGAATGAGCTCAACATGCAGTATTTGCCTGAACAGGTGTTTATCGAGTACAACGGCACATGGGGCATTGATAAAATAATAGAGGCTGAGCTGCCAAAGGGCTGGGTTATCGTGCAGTCGCTTGCCACAGTTGATTCCACTACATTTGACCTTTATATGAACAATATGCGCGCGATGATGCAGGAACAGGTATTTGCGAGTGATGTTGTCATATTTAACAGGACGGACGATGATACAGACAGAGGACACCTAAGGCGCACCATAAAGAATATCAACCGCAAAGCCCAGATAGTCTACGAACGCAAGGACGGTACTATTGATGAGCGTCCGGAGGAACTGCCGTTTGATATAAATCAGGATGTGATTGAGCTTTCAGATGCAGATTATGCCATCTGGTATATGGATGCCATGGAGAATTACAAGAAGTACGATGGCAAGGTTGTCAAATTTCTTGCTCTTGTATACAATCCTGATAAGCTTAGAAAGGGTGTTATGGTACCGGGCAGGTTTGCGATGACCTGCTGTATAGAGGACGTGACCTTTATAGGCTTTAAGTGTAAGTATGAGGATGAGAGCAGTATTCCTCACAAATCGTGGATTACCATCACCGCAAGGGTGCATGTGGAGTTTGCAAGAGAGTACAAGGGAAAGGGACCGGTGCTTTATCCGGTTTCCATCGAGCCTGCCGAGAAGCCGCAGGATGAGCTTGTATATTTCTCATAAAAGCTGATAAATACAGGAACCGGTTCATTTTTTGCATGAATTGGTTCCTGTTTTTGATATAAAGTACCGGACGAATGTCAAAAGATAACACAATTTCATAAGCATATAACATATTTTTATGGAATATCCAAAGAAACATATTGAAAAATTATATCATTTCATTTAAAATTAAAAAAGTATGAAATAAATGAGTATCAGATTACATATGTAATGGGATAAGATTTAACTAGGAGGAAGACTATGTATCCAATAGTTCGAAAAGAAAAATTGGCTGACAATATTATCCTTATGGATATAAAGGCACCACGAGTTGCAAAAGAGTGTCTGCCTGGTCAGTTTATAATCGCAAAGACAGATGAGGTAGGAGAGAGAATCCCACTTACCATCTGTGATTATGACAGGGAAAAAGAGACTGTTACTATCGTAGTACAGACTATCGGTGCAGGAACAGAGAGAATGATGGCTCTTAATGAGGGGGATTCATTAGAGGATTTCGTCGGACCACTCGGCTGTCCATCAGAGCTTTGTCAGGAGGATAACCTCGAGGAGACAAAGAAAAAGCACATCGTATTTATCGCAGGAGGTCTTGGTACAGCTCCTGTATATCCACAGGTTAAGTGGCTTAAAGAGCATGGTGTGGATGCTGATGTCATCATGGGCTTTAGAAATAAGGATATCCTTTTCTTTGAGGATGAGATGAAAGCTGTTGCAAAGAATCTCTATGTTTGTACAGATGATGGCTCATACGGCTTCCACGGCAACGGCAGCCAGCAGCTTCAGGCACTTGTTGATGCCGGCAATACATATGACTGCTGTGTAGCTATCGGACCTATGATTATGATGAAATTCACATGTCTGCTCACAAAGAAGCTTGAGATTCCTACAATTGTTTCAATGAACCCAATCATGGTTGATGGAACAGGTATGTGTGGTGCATGCCGTCTGATCGTGGATGGAAAGGTTAAGTTCGCATGTGTTGACGGACCTGAGTTCGACGGACATCTTGTTGATTTCGATCAGGCTATGAAGAGACAGCAGCAATATAAGACTGAGGAAGGCAGAGCTAAGCTTGCCTATGAAGAGGGCGCAACACATCACGGTGGCTGCGGAAACTGCGGAGGTGACAAATAATGGAAGTCGATGTATTAAAGAGAGTACCTGTCAGAGAGCAGGATCCTAAGGTTCGTGCCACAAACTTTGAAGAGGTTTGCTACGGCTACAATAAAGAAGAGGCAATGGCAGAGGCAAGCAGATGCTTAAACTGTAAAAATGCACAGTGTATGAAGGGCTGCCCTGTTTCTATCAATATTCCTGCATTTGTTGAGCAGGTTAAAAATGGTGATTTCACAAAGGCTTATGAGATTATTTCAGAGTCATCAGCACTTCCTGCTGTATGTGGACGTGTATGCCCACAGGAGAGCCAGTGCGAGGGCAAGTGTATCAGAGGCTTCAAGGGTGATCCTGTCTCAATCGGAAAGCTTGAGAGATTTGTTGCTGATACAGCAAGAGAGAATGGCATCAAGCCAAAGACAGCCGCAGAGAAAAACGGCAAAAAGGTTGCTGTTATCGGTTCAGGTCCTGCAGGACTTACATGTGCCGGAGACCTTGCAAAGCTTGGCTATGATGTAACTATTTTTGAGGCACTTCACGCTGCCGGCGGAGTATTAAGCTACGGAATACCGGAGTTTCGTCTTCCGAAGGACAAGGTTGTTGCGGCAGAAGTAGAGAATGTCAAGGCACTTGGTGTTAAAATCGAGACAAATGTAGTTATCGGAAAGTCAGTTAAGATTGATGAACTCATGGAGGAAGAAGGCTTTGAGGCTGTATTTATCGGTTCGGGAGCAGGACTTCCAAGATTTATGGGAATCCCTGGAGAGCAGGCCAACGGTGTATTTTCTGCTAATGAGTTCCTTACAAGAAATAACCTCATGAAAGCTTTTAAAGATGGTTATGAGACTCCTATCTCAAAAGGTAAAAAGGTTGTAGTTGTCGGTGGTGGAAACGTAGCCATGGACGCAGCCAGAACAGCTCTTCGTCTCGGTGCAGAGACACACATTGTATACAGACGTAGTGAGGCAGAGCTTCCTGCACGTAAAGAGGAAGTACATCATGCTAAGGAAGAGGGAGTTATCTTTGATCTCCTTGAGAACCCTACAGAGATTCTTGTTGATGAGAATGGCTGGGTTAAGGGTGTTAAGCTTATCAAGATGGAGCTTGGAGAGCCTGATGCATCAGGACGTAGAAGTCCTGTTGAGATTGCCGGCTCTGAGTATGAGATGGAGTGCGATACAGTGATTATGTCACTTGGTACATCACCAAATCCACTTATTTCCTCTACAACAATAGGTCTCGATACAAATAAGAGAAAGTGTATTGTAGCAACTGAGGATACAGGTGCAACCTCAAAAGAGGGTGTATTCGCAGGTGGAGATGCCGTAACAGGTGCTGCAACGGTTATTCTTGCCATGGGTGCAGGAAAAGCAGCAGCAAAGGGTATTGATGAGTTCTTATCTGCAAAATAATATAGACCTTAAAGCATATTCTATGTTTCACTTTATAAAAAAAGCCTCCGGCTGGATTAAATCCTTCCGGAGGCTTTTTGGTTATATGTTATGTTTATATAAAGGCATTTAGCATCATTGTGTAAGGCAATTAATAAGCCTTGTGTTGTCCTCTGGCTTCATTATACAAAATCGTATGAACCGCTCCTTGAGTCCGGGAAAGGTAGAGCAGTCCCTTATCATCATGCCCTGCCTTATGGCGCGCTCAAATAGCATATGTGCATCCACACCTTCATCAAGTATCTTAAGCAGATAGAAGTTGCTGTAGGATGGATAAAGCTTGAATTTGTGTGATTCTTCAATCAATTGCCTGCATCTGATTTTCTCCGAAAGTATCAAGCTTCTTGTTTTATCTATATATTCTTCATCCAAAAACATGGTTTCGCCTGCAACAACGGCGAGAGAGTTAATCATCCACGGATTTTTGTTTGTGTTTATGTCTGTAAGAATTTGTGAATTTGATGTGATGGCATAGCCCAGACGAAGTCCCGGAGTGGCAAAAAACTTGGATGTGCCGCGTAAAATAATCACATTGTCAAACAATTCAGTCAGAGGTATTGCTGAAAGCTCATTAACATCCGGCACAAACTCTATATATGTCTCGTCTATCATCACATAAGTATTTGTCTCTTTACAGTGGGTTAAAATTGTTTTGAGCTTATCCGGTGCGATAAGACTGCCGGTCGGATTGTTGGGATTACAGATGATGACAAGGTCGGTATCAGCTGTGATTGCAGAGATGAATTCATCTGAATTAATCTTAAAATCATCCTTTTCCTTAAGAAAATAGTAGGAGATATCACTGCCGTTTATCCTTAAATCACGCTCGTACTCAGAGTAAGTCGGACCAAGCAGAAGTGTTTTTTTAGGAGCTGTAATCTGAATGAAAAGTGAGATGAGCTCCGTGCATCCGTTTCCGACTGTTATGTGATTGTAATCGCATTTGCAGTAGCTGCCGATAGCCTTTCTGAGAGAAGTATACTCCCTGTCGGGGTATTTTGTGATTGCATCAATGCGCTCAGACAACGCAGTCTTTAGTTTACCGGATTCACCGAGGGGGTTGACATTCGCTGCAAAGCTCACAATATTTTCTTTCTTTATACCGTATATTTTTTCTATTTTTTCAAGGTCACTGCCGTGAAAATGCTCCTTTTGTTCTATCATTAGCTGTAATTTCCTTTCTATTTGCATTGCAACAGCATTGCAAATCGTATATAATTTACATTATATAATATGTATATAAAAAATCAACATTTAACGTAAACGGGGTAACAATTGTGCGAGCACGTATAGGGCAGATAGCTGCCGGCAGATTTAATGGCACGAAACCGATTTTGGCGTTTTCAGAGGAGACAATAGACCTTTCGGTCATTGAGGGAAGAAGCGAAGCGGGAAGCTTTGTAATAGAAAGTACGAATCAGATAAAAATCTGTGGCATAGTTTATTCGACTAATCCAAGGATGGAGTGTCTGAATCCGCACTTCGAGGGCGAGAAAGTCAGGATTCGTTATCAATTTAACAGTAAGGGCCTTACGGAGAGCGATACCTGCGAGGGCAAATTTGTGATTGTATGCAATCAGATAGAGTACAGTCTTTCTTTTTGTGCAAGAATCACAAGGCTCTATGCGGAAGCATCCACCGGAGCTGTAAAGAGCCTTGATGATTTTACAAGGCTTGCGGCATCCAATTGGGATGAGGCTTATCATCTGTTTTATAATCGCAATTTTTTAAACACAATTCCTTATGACAATGTATATGAGAGGCTGACCTATGAGGGCTTTGCCGGCGCCAGACCATCCGGTCAGAATATGGAGGAGTTTCTTATTGGAGTAAACAAAAAACAGCCTGTTTCCATTAGTGTAGACAAGTCAGAGGAGATTTTTATGGCTTCTAAAGAGCCACAGAGTGGATGCTTTACCATAACAAAGGATAACTGGGGATATACCGAGATACGCCTGCGCACGGATTGTGAATTCATAAAGCTGTCTAAGCCTGTTTTAACGCTTGATGATTTTATAGGTAAAACCTATCTGTATGAGTATATCATCGATGCATCTGCAATGCATGCCGGACGTAATTTTGGCCGTATATATATTGATGGTGTATATCAGAGCTTTACAATAGATATCACGGCCGGTGTAAGAGATGATGATGGCAGCATAAGTGATATAGCTGTGACAAAGGACATAAAGGAATGCATGGTCGGAATCATGGAGCTTTATACCAGTTTCAGGCTGAAGCGGATAGTGACCGGGGTATGGGCAAACGAGACTATAAGCATATTAAACCACCTGCATGCACTCATGCCGGATGAGCATATGTATGAGCTGATGAAGGCTCAGGCATTTATTATCAACAGGCAAAGGCAGGAAGCTAAGTGGATTCTTGATGATTTCAAGCACAGTAATCCTGATAAGAAAGCTCCAATCTGGGGCTATTATCTGTATTTGATGACGCTGTTAGAGAGAGAGCCTTCATACGTTGACAATATGACACACGAAGTGGAGCTGATTTTTTATGAAAATCCTGACTCTGTGCTTTTGTTCTGGGTACTTTTATTTTTGAGGGATCAGTATTTTGATGACAGTGCCGGTAAGCTTAAAGATATAAAATACTGGGTACTGCGAGGCTGTTCGTCTCCGTATTTGTATATTGAAGCTTATTATCTTATATCACAGGATCCTTATCTAATAAAGGAGCTGTCGGTATTTGAGCTTCGCATCCTAAGCTGGGCCGTAAAGGAAAAGGCTCTGACAAAGGAGCTTGCCGGAGCAATTTTTGAGGCGGTTGATCTGGCAGGCGGGTTCGATAACAGAGTATATGAGCTTCTTACAGCAGCCTATGAGATATGTCCGGAGGCAGAGTATGTCGGCATCATATGCAGCTACCTGATTAAGGGACACAAAAATGATACCTGTTTTCATAAATGGTTTGAGCTGGGTATCGAGAATAAGCTGCGTCTGACAGGCTTGTATGAGTCGTATCTCATTACGATGGATGACAGGCAGATTTCCCCTGTGCCAAAGATTATCCAGATGTATTTCAGCTTTGATAATAAGCTGCCATACCGAAAGCTTGCAGTGCTTTACAACAATATAATTGCTGCCAAGGAAACAGAGCCTGAGGTCTACCACAAGTACAGGAAAGCTATGGGCAGGTTTGCCATGGACCAGGCACAGCTTAGGCATATTGATGACAATCTGGCTGTTTTATACGAGGATATGCTTGAGTTGGGATTTATCAATGAAGAGCTGTCGGCAGCTTTTTCAGATATTATATATACCCACAAGCTTATTGTATTTGATAAGCGCATAGTGAGAGCTATCATATATCAGAATGAAATGAAGGAGCCTCAGATAGTTCCGGTTACAGACCAGTGTGCTTATTTTGAACTGTTTTCAAACGACTATGTTATACTTTTTGAGGACTCAAGGGGCTATAGATATGTTAAAAGCATCTCATACAGACTGCAGAGGCTGATGGATGCCGAGAAATACCTTGACAGGTGTATAAGCCTCTCGCCTGACAGACCACAGTATATAGTGTCACATTTTAAGCATGTAAGGGATTATTCTGATTTTACAAAGGATGATTTGAAGCTGTTTAAACCTGTATTTTATAGTGAATCCTTTTCTGATTCCTACAAAGCTGTTATGGGATACAGAATTTTAAAATATTGTCAGCTTCACGATTATGAGGATTACGTCAGGCCGTTTTTGCAAAGCATTAATTTTGATACCCTGCAAAAGGATGCAAGAAAATATCTTATTGACATGCTTGTATCAAACCGCCTCTATGAAAAGGCATATGATATGGCCATGGAGTATGGAATAGACATGCTTGCTGCCGCATCAAAGGTGGTTTTGTGTGAGAATGCGCTTAAGGTGCAGCATGTAGATGATGATTTTATGGTGCAGCTTGCCATATCTGCCTTTAAAACAGGCAAATACAGTGACCTGGTGCTTAAATACCTGTGTGAAAACTATACCGGGCCTACAGACGAGCTGATTAACCTGTGGCATGCCGCTGATGAGTTTTCAATATCTTCCATGAAGCTCGATGAGCGTATTCTCGAACAGGGTATTTATACGCAGATTGAGCCTGAAAAGATATCGGATATCTTTATGGAATACTATAAAAGAGCCGGAAATGAAAAGCTGATTTTAGCTTATATATCTCTTGTGGCACATGGATATCTGCATAGTGGCGG
>UMCR01012224.1_pt1 | contig 14891 bp, 8 predicted proteins | sample 1964301 | NCBI WGS metagenome assembly UMCR01 (sample SAMEA4835975, study PRJEB28245) | human gut metagenome | biome: gut microbiome; material: fecal sample | place: Denmark | collected 2008
ACACTTAATAATTTCAATCCACGCAGCCCGAGTGGGCTGCGACAAAAAGGAGCTGATTTTTTATGCCTAAAAAGCGCATTTCAATCCACGCAGCCCGAGTGGGCTGCGACTTATTTCGTAATCCGCAAGGGACATCGCCCCTGACTATTTCAATCCACGCAGCCCGAGTGGGCTGCGACATCGCTTGCCGGTGTATCAGGTTTTACCAGCACAATTTCAATCCACGCAGCCCGAGTGGGCTGCGACTATGACAAACACGCCCGGCAGCTATCTAATTGCCGATATTTCAATCCACGCAGCCCGAGTGGGCTGCGACTATCGCTTGCCGGTGTATCAGGTTTTACCAGCACAATTTCAATCCACGCAGCCCGAGTGGGCTGCGACTGCAAGATAATCCGTACCGCTGACGTTGTAAATAATTTCAATCCACGCAGCCCGAGTGGGCTGCGACAAGTCTGCGCCTGCCAGTTAAACATACGGCGTATAATTTCAATCCACGCAGCCCGAGTGGGCTGCGACTGAGCTGGCTGCTTGATGAAAACGACTGCTGGGGAATTTCAATCCACGCAGCCCGAGTGGGCTGCGACGGTGTGTTAGATTTGTTAGTAATGTGTTAGTAATAAAATTTCAATCCACGCAGCCCGAGTGGGCTGCGACTGATAATGTTTTTACTGACGGTGCCGACATTAAAATTTCAATCCACGCAGCCCGAGTGGGCTGCGACTGCCGTTCCAGCTCTGCCGGTGCGCGATAAATTCAGAATTTCAATCCACGCAGCCCGAGTGGGCTGCGACAAAATTATTTTTACCGGCGTTAAAGCGTATATGCAATTTCAATCCACGCAGCCCGAGTGGGCTGCGACAGCAAGCCTTTTTGACAACCTGCGTTATACCAAAATTTCAATCCACGCAGCCCGAGTGGGCTGCGACTACATACACTAAGGGACTTAAAGGTCTATCACTATTTCAATCCACGCAGCCCGAGTGGGCTGCGACCCAACGGCGATATGCAGAAGTCAACCTTTTTGGCAATTTCAATCCACGCAGCCCGAGTGGGCTGCGACAGCCGGTGGAAGTTATTATTTACCCGAAGGGAGCAATTTCAATCCACGCAGCCCGAGTGGGCTGCGACCATCAACGCAAAATACCGCCAGCGCAATGCTATAATTTCAATCCACGCAGCCCGAGTGGGCTGCGACATAAATGTTACAACGCTTATGCTTCTCATCCCGATTTCAATCCACGCAGCCCGAGTGGGCTGCGACCTGATTTTTGTGGATAAGCCTACGCGCAACGGAATTTCAATCCACGCAGCCCGAGTGGGCTGCGACCCATTCGTCAACCATTCTGATCAGGCTGCCGATAATTTCAATCCACGCAGCCCGAGTGGGCTGCGACTTATACCAAATCCGCGCAATCCGAACACACATCCGATTTCAATCCACGCAGCCCGAGTGGGCTGCGACTGTAAGCAAAAACTTGCCAGTAGGCGTTTCGTTTTCATTTCAATCCACGCAGCCCGAGTGGGCTGCGACTTTGTTGTAATTCAAAGTTAGCTTGATATATGTTAATTTCAATCCACGCAGCCCGAGTGGGCTGCGACCAAAAGGCGTTCCACAACCGGGTGGCGCCCGTCAAGAAATTTCAATCCACGCAGCCCGAGTGGGCTGCGACATCCTAACTGTCCGCATTGCGGTACAGCTGGAATTATTTCAATCCACGCAGCCCGAGTGGGCTGCGACACGGCCGTGTTTTCACATTGAAAAAAGTGTTTCATATTTCAATCCACGCAGCCCGAGTGGGCTGCGACTAAATTGGCTAATTATTGATTTTTAAACTTTGGGATTTCAATCCACGCAGCCCGAGTGGGCTGCGACGGCTGTATCATCAGTATTGGCGCCGGTGCAAGGTGGATTTCAATCCACGCAGCCCGAGTGGGCTGCGACTATAAAGGATTTCGCCAACGTCCGGGTCCTGCGCATTTCAATCCACGCAGCCCGAGTGGGCTGCGACGGCTGCGCTTACCCGGTTCAAAATATCTGTTCCGATTTCAATCCACGCAGCCCGAGTGGGCTGCGACTATCAGTGCCGTTTAATAATACGCTGCGTGGTGAGATTTCAATCCACGCAGCCCGAGTGGGCTGCGACATTATGGTTATCAGCCTGATAATGAGGAGCTGTACATTTCAATCCACGCAGCCCGAGTGGGCTGCGACCCAAAGCAATGAGTGACCCTCGCTATGGTGTAGATATTTCAATCCACGCAGCCCGAGTGGGCTGCGACTAGATTACGGTAATCCAAGAGCCTTTTGTATTATAATTTCAATCCACGCAGCCCGAGTGGGCTGCGACTCGAGGCCGCTGCGGTATGGCGTGTTGAGTTCACATTTCAATCCACGCAGCCCGAGTGGGCTGCGACGCCCATTTTTTGCCGTCAATCCCTGCGTGCGTGGAATTTCAATCCACGCAGCCCGAGTGGGCTGCGACTGGAAGCATTAGACCAAAAGGCGCGTGACAGTGTGATTTCAATCCACGCAGCCCGAGTGGGCTGCGACTGGGCAAGGAAAATGCGTATGGCGGCAACGATGATGATTTCAATCCACGCAGCCCGAGTGGGCTGCGACTGGGTAAGCCGGTGGAAGTAGTTATTTACCCGAAGGAATTTCAATCCACGCAGCCCGAGTGGGCTGCGACCAGTACCGCCATGCTGTGCGTCTTGCCGGTATGATGATTTCAATCCACGCAGCCCGAGTGGGCTGCGACCGCTGGACAGCAACGACAGCGTACTGATACCGCCGATTTCAATCCACGCAGCCCGAGTGGGCTGCGACCAGCAAATGCAGTGCGCGCTAACGCCATACAAGCGGATTTCAATCCACGCAGCCCGAGTGGGCTGCGACTGGTAGCCGGCAGCATGTTTGTTTTGCTTATCTATATTTCAATCCACGCAGCCCGAGTGGGCTGCGACGTTGTTGGCGCAGTGTTGTCCCGGAATATATACAGCCGATTTCAATCCACGCAGCCCGAGTGGGCTGCGACATTTATACCTGCTGTTTTTGCCTTAAATCTTGATTATTTCAATCCACGCAGCCCGAGTGGGCTGCGACGTTAGCGACGCGATATGTGTTTTCTTTTCGTTGATATTTCAATCCACGCAGCCCGAGTGGGCTGCGACTGCGCTATACGTGACCTTTATTATGTCGTAACGCCCGATTTCAATCCACGCAGCCCGAGTGGGCTGCGACATCTTTGCAGCATTGTTTACGGAGTGTATCAAAAGATTTCAATCCACGCAGCCCGAGTGGGCTGCGACACAAGTGCCGATTGCCGGTATATGTACAAACCAAGCAATTTCAATCCACGCAGCCCGAGTGGGCTGCGACGAATCGGGAAGGAGCGTAAATGATGAGCAAACCATTTCAATCCACGCAGCCCGAGTGGGCTGCGACGGGGCTGGCGGGAGTTTCCTACGCTCCCGGCGTTATTTCAATCCACGCAGCCCGAGTGGGCTGCGACCTTTTCGATACAAACGCCACTATACGAGTATGAATTTCAATCCACGCAGCCCGAGTGGGCTGCGACTTTGGCGGCTGTTTTCTGTTCGTTGATGTAGGCATTTCAATCCACGCAGCCCGAGTGGGCTGCGACTGATTAATTGGCTTGAAAAAGAGGGCGATGATATTATTTCAATCCACGCAGCCCGAGTGGGCTGCGACAAAAGCGCACAGACGCACAAATTTTACGCAAGCTATTTCAATCCACGCAGCCCGAGTGGGCTGCGACCGGCAATTCCTATTGCCACTTTGCGAATATAAGCATTTCAATCCACGCAGCCCGAGTGGGCTGCGACTTTTGCGTACCATAACTGTTTGGGTTGGCTCCAGCGATTTCAATCCACGCAGCCCGAGTGGGCTGCGACCAGCAATCAAGGCCTCTTTATCAACCCAGCGTGCCCATTTCAATCCACGCAGCCCGAGTGGGCTGCGACTGTAAATTGGGATTTTTGCGTTCCTAAAATTTTAAATATTTCAATCCACGCAGCCCGAGTGGGCTGCGACCAGAACTTGTTGAAGGCAAATATCCCCATTGTAATTTCAATCCACGCAGCCCGAGTGGGCTGCGACGTATGTGATTCAGGTATTAATCCCCATTGTAAAAAAATTTCAATCCACGCAGCCCGAGTGGGCTGCGACTTCAACATCTTTTACCACTCGTTCAACAAATAACATTTCAATCCACGCAGCCCGAGTGGGCTGCGACTGAAAGCCTCGATTGCCAGTTTATACACGTTCTATTTCAATCCACGCAGCCCGAGTGGGCTGCGACCCGGCATGGTTGACGCAGTGCTTATGAACCAGCCGATTTCAATCCACGCAGCCCGAGTGGGCTGCGACCGAGAAAGAATGACGAAGCCGTCAAATACGTTGCGATTTCAATCCACGCAGCCCGAGTGGGCTGCGACCAAAAGCCTTGTTATGGCAAAACATGGCTGGACGCTTATTTCAATCCACGCAGCCCGAGTGGGCTGCGACATGGCTTTTGTGTTATATGGAGGTTAGAAAAATATTTCAATCCACGCAGCCCGAGTGGGCTGCGACGGCGAAGGGCAGGATGATAAACTTCAAAAACTGATTTCAATCCACGCAGCCCGAGTGGGCTGCGACCGCCTTGCTTTGGCAAGTGACGCTAATCTTGCAATCATTTCAATCCACGCAGCCCGAGTGGGCTGCGACGCGACATTTCCGGCAACCATGTTGCACTTGTGGCAATTTCAATCCACGCAGCCCGAGTGGGCTGCGACACTGTCACAGAACGGTTTAATTCGTGCCGGTGTAGAATTTCAATCCACGCAGCCCGAGTGGGCTGCGACTTGCACACAGTGACAGCAGCACGGTAACGCAGGATTTCAATCCACGCAGCCCGAGTGGGCTGCGACCGAAGATGAGGACTTGCTTTGCACCAACATTATCATTTCAATCCACGCAGCCCGAGTGGGCTGCGACTAAATCTACCGGGATATTTGCTTTGTAGTGATGATATTTCAATCCACGCAGCCCGAGTGGGCTGCGACGTAATGGCAGTTGACGGCGTACTGGATACGGAGATTATTTCAATCCACGCAGCCCGAGTGGGCTGCGACTTTATGGACATCTAACCCCGCAAGTGAGCCTTGATTTCAATCCACGCAGCCCGAGTGGGCTGCGACAAGCCGGGCGAGTTACCATATTGCGCGTGTCAATTTATTTCAATCCACGCAGCCCGAGTGGGCTGCGACGACTTATCAGTTAACGGCGAGGTTATACGGCAGGATTTCAATCCACGCAGCCCGAGTGGGCTGCGACCAGTTCCGCTTCCGTTATCTCCGCTGCCAAACAGATTTCAATCCACGCAGCCCGAGTGGGCTGCGACTTGACCCAACGTATTTTACGGCGGCCGCATTAGACATTTCAATCCACGCAGCCCGAGTGGGCTGCGACGGAGAAAATAAGTATGAACACTTTAAATCTTATTATTTCAATCCACGCAGCCCGAGTGGGCTGCGACATTTTACGCCGCGCGAGGTTGCAAATTTATTGCCATTTCAATCCACGCAGCCCGAGTGGGCTGCGACTTAAATTTTATTGTTAAAAAGTATTGATTATTTTCCATTTCAATCCACGCAGCCCGAGTGGGCTGCGACTTGGGGCTGGCGGGAGTTTCCGACGCTCCCGGCGTTATTTCAATCCACGCAGCCCGAGTGGGCTGCGACAGAACGTAATGGGCGTTGTAACAACCGTATACGCCATTTCAATCCACGCAGCCCGAGTGGGCTGCGACAGCAACGTGATTGCCGGATATGTCGCGCATAACATTTCAATCCACGCAGCCCGAGTGGGCTGCGACCACGTTGTCAGCTATCAGCATAAGGACATCGACACCATTTCAATCCACGCAGCCCGAGTGGGCTGCGACAAACTGGAAAGCATATTACCGCACGCAAGCGGCGATTTCAATCCACGCAGCCCGAGTGGGCTGCGACTATTTCGTCCGTAAACTGCTGCACCAACGCGCCGATTTCAATCCACGCAGCCCGAGTGGGCTGCGACCGAAACCTTGAAATGCTTGCAAAAATGCGTAAAAATTTCAATCCACGCAGCCCGAGTGGGCTGCGACTTTACCTCGGCCATTGTACGCACATACTGCGGCGCTGATTTCAATCCACGCAGCCCGAGTGGGCTGCGACTCTTATCGCCCTCTGCGGCAAAAGCACCGGAGAATTTCAATCCACGCAGCCCGAGTGGGCTGCGACTGAACGTGCGTTATTCTGCTGCTGTACCTGCCGGATTTCAATCCACGCAGCCCGAGTGGGCTGCGACGTGCCCGGTGTGCGGTAAAGAGTTTCGAGTAATAGACATTTCAATCCACGCAGCCCGAGTGGGCTGCGACCGGTAACGCCACTGGCACGGGTATGCCGACAATGATTTCAATCCACGCAGCCCGAGTGGGCTGCGACTGATTTCAAAGCCCGTTTCCGGTGCAAATGCTACTTTATTTCAATCCACGCAGCCCGAGTGGGCTGCGACGCCGCGCACCTCAAACCGCCTGTACCATTTTTCGCATTTCAATCCACGCAGCCCGAGTGGGCTGCGACGGGAATAGTACCGCCGGGCGACAATAACACGGTAGATTTCAATCCACGCAGCCCGAGTGGGCTGCGACCCTCAATGCGGCTTTCGCCCGCTATTGTAGGCGTAATTTCAATCCACGCAGCCCGAGTGGGCTGCGACGGGGAATAGTACCGCCGGGCGACAATAACACGGTAGATTTCAATCCACGCAGCCCGAGTGGGCTGCGACCGCAAATACAGCCGCGAGAGCGTGTATAGCTACGAAATTTCAATCCACGCAGCCCGAGTGGGCTGCGACCGCCGCGAGTTATCAACGCAGGCGGCACAGACTTGATTTCAATCCACGCAGCCCGAGTGGGCTGCGACCAATCATAGCTTTGTCAACACCGGCTTTAATACCATTTCAATCCACGCAGCCCGAGTGGGCTGCGACCGTTGTACTTCTTCATCTGTTTTCAGTAGCTTTAATTTCAATCCACGCAGCCCGAGTGGGCTGCGACTGCACTGTGCGTATGTGAGGGTAGCTCTCCGACAATTTCAATCCACGCAGCCCGAGTGGGCTGCGACATTTATGGCTTGCTGAATGAGCCTAATATTCCCATTTCAATCCACGCAGCCCGAGTGGGCTGCGACTGCGCTTGCTTCTCCTGCCGTACTTTCAACCGGTATTTCAATCCACGCAGCCCGAGTGGGCTGCGACTTTTAACTCTATACCACCATTTACCGCCATATTTATTTCAATCCACGCAGCCCGAGTGGGCTGCGACCGTGACGGCGCAGGTTTATTTCCCAGTTCAATTTATTTCAATCCACGCAGCCCGAGTGGGCTGCGACGCGACGCGGCAGTGGCATTGCAGGGGCAGCTTACCGATTTCAATCCACGCAGCCCGAGTGGGCTGCGACCCTGTATGTACCGTATACCACGGCGGCAGGTGACACATTTCAATCCACGCAGCCCGAGTGGGCTGCGACTGGTATCATACTACCGCCAAGCATAATGACAAAAAGATTTCAATCCACGCAGCCCGAGTGGGCTGCGACATCGAATAAAGTAAAAGCAAATCAGATGATTGCAATTTCAATCCACGCAGCCCGAGTGGGCTGCGACGGTCAGTGTTATTGCACAACAGACAAGCCGCATTATTTCAATCCACGCAGCCCGAGTGGGCTGCGACATCGCCATCGGTCGGGGCACGTTTGCCACATATAATTTCAATCCACGCAGCCCGAGTGGGCTGCGACCCGTGCCGCCAATCAAGCTGCCTGCAATAGCGATTTCAATCCACGCAGCCCGAGTGGGCTGCGACTGCTCTGCCTTTAGCCGCGTTATTTTACGACCGATATTTCAATCCACGCAGCCCGAGTGGGCTGCGACGTATATCCCTATACACAACAAGCTGCCAACCTGTCGATTTCAATCCACGCAGCCCGAGTGGGCTGCGACGCCCATCGGGCTTAATCTGCGCTCACCTTTTTTATTTCAATCCACGCAGCCCGAGTGGGCTGCGACGCTTTTGCCTTTCGGGTCAAGCGGCACAAATTTGGATTTCAATCCACGCAGCCCGAGTGGGCTGCGACTGATATATCCGGGTCTTTGCCGAACACATACGCAGATTTCAATCCACGCAGCCCGAGTGGGCTGCGACGGCAAGCATGCCTATTTTTATAAACTCTATCAGCATTTCAATCCACGCAGCCCGAGTGGGCTGCGACGGCACTTTGACGTTAGCACTTGCCGAAGCAAACCCGATTTCAATCCACGCAGCCCGAGTGGGCTGCGACTTCTTGCTTATATGCTTAGGGCACAAGTTACAAATTTCAATCCACGCAGCCCGAGTGGGCTGCGACCAGAGCGTTAAAAATGATGTTGTTGCCGGTTTACAATTTCAATCCACGCAGCCCGAGTGGGCTGCGACCGAGTTTGACAACGGCGGCAATACCGTTATTATTATTTCAATCCACGCAGCCCGAGTGGGCTGCGACCGTCAACGCCGACAAGCGTACAGGAGAATACCACAGTTATTTCAATCCACGCAGCCCGAGTGGGCTGCGACGCTGTATATGTTAGTTTGCCATATTGCCACCTTGAAGATTTCAATCCACGCAGCCCGAGTGGGCTGCGACCAAAACTGGGTATCTTTTACCACGCTGGAAGAACAGATTTCAATCCACGCAGCCCGAGTGGGCTGCGACTTGACGAAGCAAAACTTGCGCTGGAGCGTAAAATTGCCATTTCAATCCACGCAGCCCGAGTGGGCTGCGACGCTTGCCGGTTAATGAAAAAGCCAAAAATTATCAACATTTCAATCCACGCAGCCCGAGTGGGCTGCGACGGCATACAGCGTAGACAGTTAAAACCACAGCTGATTTCAATCCACGCAGCCCGAGTGGGCTGCGACAACTTGCGACTGGCAGGACTTGAAAAACAGTATTATTTCAATCCACGCAGCCCGAGTGGGCTGCGACAGAAACATTTCTTTTTATATTAGATAATGCTTGCAGATTTCAATCCACGCAGCCCGAGTGGGCTGCGACATTTACCTGACTTTGCATTAAGATACTTCGACTTTATTTCAATCCACGCAGCCCGAGTGGGCTGCGACAGAATTTTGCAGGCAAAAAAACTTCCGAATATTGATTTCAATCCACGCAGCCCGAGTGGGCTGCGACGGTTAATTATCATTACTATATACTCATTTTTATAATTTCAATCCACGCAGCCCGAGTGGGCTGCGACAGTATAAGAATAAACTGTAATTATTACTCGTTTTATTCTTATAAAAGTGCGAAGCTAACTTTTTTACTAAATCAACCCATTCAAAAGCAGCCTTTTTATTACTGCCTAATTTATGTTTAATTCATCTTCGCACTACAATAATAATAATCCTTCCGCTTCATACGAAGCCTTAGCACCAAAATGTTCTGTTTTATTCTGATATTTATTGCCAAGATTATAAAATCTCAAGCTATCTTTATCTGCATCAATCATTTCACATAGTTGATGCTTTAATAAAACATACTGTGCTTCATTTAAAATACATTCAAAAACAGAATTTTGCACTCTTTGCCCATGCTTTACACAAAGTTTAGCGACTTTCCTTAATCTGGCTTTACCCTTTTCATCTTCGGTATTAACATCATAAGTAACTAAAATTAACATCTAATCACTTCCATAAAAACGCCGGATATTCTTCTAAATCGCCACGTATACAACGTGCTAACAGCAATGCTTGTACATAAGGCAACAATCCCCATTGCATTTTTTCGTTTAAAAACGGATGTGTAATAGCATCCTGTTTCCTTTTTTGCCATTCGCTAAGAACTATTTTTCTTCCGTTTTCATTAAGATAAACACTTCTGTTTTCGCGATAATCAAAACAGTTTTCTTTAACCATTCTATTGTTTATTAAATACAGAACGAATCTATCCGCGTATACCGAACGCAGTTCTTCCATTAAATCTAATGCTAATGATTGCCTGCCGGGCCTATCGGAATGTAAAAAACCTACATACGAATCTAACCCAACACTTTCAAGTGCATTTGCGCAATCATGTGCAAGCAAGACATATACAAAAGAAAGCATTGCATTAACAGGATCTCCTGGCGGACGTTTTATTCTTCCGTAAAAATTAAAAACTGTTTTGTTGGCTAAAATAAGCTCTTTAAAAGCACTAAAGTAAAGTTTAGCGCTATTCCCCTCTATACCTCTCAATTCATCTAAATCTTTGCATGCACGGGCAATTCGCACATTTTTCATCAACTCATCGCTAATAAACTCTATTTTTTCATTATCCACACTTAGCGGATGGTCGCGTAGTCCCCTTCTTAACACACTGCGTGAGTTGTATATTTTACCTGCAATAAAATTTCTGGCATATATACATGCAGCCATATTATTATCAGAAATTCGGTATTGTTCTTTACGCAATAACACATTGCCATAAGAAGCACCACAAACACGTGCTAAAAACCTTCCGCTCTGTTTTAAGAAGCATAAGCCAATATTACGTTCTGCACATGCTCCCATTAAAGCCGGGCTTGCGCCTTTATAACCAAAATACAAAATATTTTCCAGTGTTAAAAGCGGTATCCTTCGAAGGACATTTTCATTCTGATAAATAACTACATTTTCATTTTCCAACGCAAGATAAGTATCCGGTGTAACGACAAACAACGTATTAAGCAGCTTTTTCATTATTCATTCGCCCCCAAATTTTTCGCGTAATAATTACTTACCGAAAGATTTCTGCATAATTTGGGCAAACAAAGTTCTTTCAAAGAGCAACTTTTACATTTAGGTGTTGTTTTTACTTTAGGAGTATAACCGCGCCGGTAATATTCGTGCATTTCATTAATCATAGCTTTTACCTGTTCGCGCAGTTCATTTGTAAAAATAACTTTTTGCCGTTTTCGAGTTTCCCCATAATAAAGATATCCATAATCAATTTTACAGGCAAACATTTCTTCAAGACATAAAGCCTGCCCGCAAAGCTGAGAAATATCTTCATCTCCGTACTTATTTCGCCCACGCTTATACTCTATCGGACAAATATCCCAGCTTCCGCTTTTACCATACAAAATAGCACCACGATTATCTCTACGTTTATAAAATTCTACAACATCACATTGCCCGCTTACACCTAATGACAACGAAGTAAAACGTAAGCCACGCATAATAAATATATCACCACGTGATTCTGATAAATCCTCATTATGGCATTTTTCATGCATTAACATTCCTTCTGTTGTTTTAAGGTTTTCCTGCCACTGATTTTCTAAATGAATTAATGCCCATTGCCTACGGCAAAAAATAAAATGTTGGATACCGGAAAGCATTAAAATTTCTTCATCAGTGTATTCTTTCATATCATACGCTTCATAGTAACACCGGCAGGAATTTTATCTTCATCAATTGTAATAGTATAATCACTATAAGCACGTGCAGGTGCTTCCTGATTATTTCTAGTAATTTTAATTGTATCAAAAAGCCTATATGCTGGAGCTTCACCAAGCTCACTATCATGTTTGAATACAATCAATTCTCGCACTGCCATATTTCCACGTGCTGCAGCCCTATCGCATTCAAACATATTAATTATAGCTTTCCATAAAAGCTGTAAATCAGCTTCGCTAAAGCCAGTAACTTTCCGTGCTAAATTAGCTGATACATATCCTTCGACTTTATATAAAGCATACGGAATTATAAATTTACGTCCTATTTCCGTATTCTTTTTTTGAGCATCTTTCTCTGTAGTAATCGCAACTCTTGTAATTGTAATTTCCTGCGGCAAAACGCGATCAATACTACGCGCAAAACCAAATTGTACTGGTCCACGAACTTGCCCGCAATTTAAAGCTGCTTTTACAAATGTTGTCATTACTGCACCAAATGTACGAATATCAAAAAAATTCCGGCACATAAAATTTCTGATTTTTAAATCAGCATCTTGATCGTTTTTCTTTAGTTCTTTAGCTTTTCCTTCCTCAACGCCTAAATATTTATATGCTTCTTTATCGCTGCGCTCTAAAGGCACATTATCCTTAATGTAAATTCTATATCCTTCTTTATCTTCGCACGCAGCTTCTACATAATTTCTTATTTTACGTTTTAAACATACGTCTGTAATAATCCCATAGCCAGTTTCCGCATCAACACGTGGCATATTACCAGCATCCGGATCACCATTAGGATTACCATTTTCAACATCAAATAATACCATAAAATCATAACGGTTTTTAATTGCTTCACTCATTATTTTTCAGCCTCCTTTTTAGTATAGCGTTTTTGTACTTGATGATAATAACCAACGTAAAAATTTCCTTGTTCCTCCAATGTTAAACTTTTGGGGAATATTAGTTCATCATCAAATTTTAATTTCCCGATTATATCAGCAATCTGTTTTTCAAAATATACTTTTTCGTTAATATCTAACTTGCCTAAATGTGCTATTGATAATTTTCCTAATAACGGGAAAACCGTTGCAGGCGTCGCCATCGCTGCATTAAAAAATCTATCTTTAATTGTGGCATTTAAAGAATTTTTAGATGCCGAATCTTGCAAATGCTCATATAAAGCAAACAATCTTCCCAAAATATATGGTTTATTATTGGTGGTTTCATCTACACTCACAGTAAGCTCCTCCTTTAAATATTTCGTTGGTCCATTTATTCTCCGCTTTCTGTTTAATACAGCTTTAATAATTGCAGCTTTAATATAATTACTCTCCTGTTCAAAAGCTACATCGGGTGATTTTGCTGTTGGTTCAATAAGCCGTCCTTGTTCCATATGTAGACGACGCATTATATTTTGCAAAAACGATTCAGGATACATCGTTCCATTTAAAACTGCCTTAATTAGACTTGTTGTTAAATTCTCCGGTGTTTTTTTATCTTTAGAATTTTTATTAATTGTTTCTAAAAGCAGCTTCCAAAGTGGAAGATAATCAACTTTAACATAACTTGGTTTGATAATTGCTAAATCACTATAATGCTGCGCTAAATTTTTTAAAACATGGCCAAATGTATCAACCATAAAAAAACCAACAGAAATACGAGCTGCATTAGGTGCTAACCCTAAAATATAAAATTTATTATTATATTTTAGCTCATTACCATTAAATTTTACAACATCACCAGAAGCTATACTTTTTACAATAACATTAAGTTCTTGCTGACTGATGGTCGATGCCTCAGTCGGTTCAAAAAAAGATTGAAAAATATCATTATAGTCTTCATTAGCATCCTCAGACCAATAAACTATCGTTAAATCTCCTATATGAGCAACATATTTTGAGTGGCTTAACAGATAATTTAAAGCCGTAGTATAAGCAAAAGCCGCATAATCACTAACCGGAGCATTTAATCCTGTTCCACCGCTCTGCCCATATGATTCATATGCAGAAGCATTAAATGATACCAATGAAGCACCTGAAGACTGACTACCCCACACCCCCTTAATCATTGGATGTAAACGTCGTAAATTAGTATACTTGCCAGTTACAAGGCATCGTCCTTTTTTATCATATTCACTGTTCCGATAATAGGTTTCCCATGCCAACTGTATTTCTGGATCATTATGCACATATTTATCTTTATACATAAAAACAAGCATACTTTTATTTATAATATACTCATAAATTGTTTCATCAATAAGTGCTAACAAATTTTCAGGATGCCAATTTTCAAAAAAATTTTTAACAGCAACAGCGGCTTGGCTCTTTACGTCAGATAAAATTTTTAAATGCAATTCTTTGCTTGCTGCAAAACAATTTGCTGTACGTTCAGGCTTTCCGCTTTTATCTATACCTAAAATATAACTGCTGTTATCACATAAAAATTGAGGCGCAATCCCACTTGAACGAACACTCTGCTCCGGTACATTAAATATTCTCGCTGGAAAAATTTTCTTTTTGGCATCAAATTTTTCTAACGGATATACTCTCACCAAAGTACCGTCTTCAGTAATTTCCAAAACAAAATTTACTTTTGTTCTGCTCCAACCTTGCTTTGGCACAAGCTGTTTTTCTAATAATTTTTCATAACATTTTGTAAGTGCTTGTAATATCATCTGTGCACCTCACAATCTGTTAAATCAAGTATACCATTTTTTAAAATTGCCCTAAAAAACATTGGGGTAATATTTTCTTTATCACTATAATCCATATCGTAAAGCATAAAACCTAAATCTCTTTCTTCATTGGCATAAGCTAAACTTAAATTGTTTATATCCCCCTCAAACAAACTAACTTCAGCAGGAAACTCCCTACAACCTAAATACGGCTGATAATAATTTTGCCCTTTACGCAAACGTCTTTTTATCATTTCCTGAAATTTTCCCGGATTATCACTTGCGTTTGCCTTTTCGGTCATATCAAAATGTGCTTCAATAATATAATGGACATTTTTAAGCAGCATACTTGCTCTCTGTTGAATATCCAGTGATGTAGCTAAATAAAGCGGTCCGTTATTTCCATTAATAACCTTTTGCACATTACTTGCCGAAACTTTGGATGCAAGTTCATTACGTTTTATATTAGTAAAAGCAATCTCCGATAAAACAAAAATCTTATTAATCAAAAACTTCATACCAGGATGCCAAAATACTGCTTCTAAAATACCACGTGCCGCGGATGGTGTAATTATATCATAGCTTACACGCTCCGCTTTAAATTCGGGTCTTGAAAAACAGGCAAAATCACCTTTTACTTCAACTCGTATCATATTTTCTCCCCCTTTCTAAAAATTATTTTATATTTAATATATAATTCAACAATCTCCTCCTATC